>Ga0209344_10000051_pt1 | contig 249111 bp, 231 predicted proteins | sample Cruoilmetagenom6_FD_187293 | JGI IMG/M metagenome (GOLD analysis project Ga0209344, IMG submission 187293) | Oil polluted marine microbial communities from Coal Oil Point, Santa Barbara, California, USA - Santa Barbara Oil Seep Sample 6 (SPAdes)... | ecosystem: Environmental > Aquatic >...
GGATCAACACTTTGATCATCTGGACAAGTAACTTCTGGTGCCAAGGTGTCAACTACATTAATTTCAGCAGTACAAGAGGCAATGTTTCCGCTTGCATCACTTGCAAAAATTGTAATTGTCATAGGCGTACCAATATCGGCACAGCTTACTTCAGTAATATCAGAAGCTACAGTGGCAATTCCACAAGCTTCATCCACACCTTGAATCAAGCTATTAGGATCGATGGTTGCTGTACCGTCAGGTCCAAGTGGTATGTCAATAGCTGTTATTTCTGTTACTTCATAATCTATCTGAACGTTATCGATTCCGGCACCCCAGCCCCAAGCTCCTGCATCATCAAATGTGAAACGAACTTGGAAGTCATTGTTTAAATAAGGTAACATATCGATTGCTCCAGTATTTGTTAAATCTGTATCTACATCTACAAGCAATACTTCTTGCCATGCAGATCCATCCCAAACCTCTACTGAAAGTGTCTCTCCACTAGCTACTTCTTGAAAAGCATAATCGAAAGAAAGAGAAGCGGTACTAGCTCCACTAGTATTATAGATAGGAGACAACAACCTAACTAAGTTTGTTTCGCCATTTCCAGCTTCATCGTCATCAAAAATAACTGCGTTACTTGGGAAATCATCACCAATTGGCATATCTCCTGAACCAAATGTCCAGTCTGCAACACCTACTTCAATAACAGTACTCCAACCATCAGGAACCGTAGCACCTTCAAACTCTTCAAGAACTGATACTGGTCCTGGATTTCCTGCACATGTAATAACTGGAGCAGTTACATCTATAACATTAACAGTTGCTGTACAAGATGAGAAGTTTCCGCTATCATCAGTAACAAATACTTCAACTTCACTTTCTCCTAACATAGAGCAGTCAAAACTAACATCATTGTCAATTGGAGTTGGTGCTTCGTAAAGAATATTCCCGTTGAAAACACGAGCATCAAAAGTTGAAGCTCCAAAAGGGTACGATTTACCGGAACCTTCTAAAAACTCAATATTATCATCAGAAGCAAATACGGTTCCGTTTGCTGTTCCGTTTGTATAGTTCATTCCACCTGCAGTGGTCGTTACATAAAATGCACCTGTATCACCAGCAGCGATAGTTTGCCCTAAACTTAGGTTTAATGGTGTTGGTAAGCCATCACCAGCTGAAGTTACATTGGCAGTACCTATTAAAGTCCACGCAGCAGGGTCTTCTTCAAAACCTACCCATGTTCCGGACTTGTAATATACTTCAATATCATCGGTAATACCGGTATCAAGATTTACATCAAACGAGTTGATTACTACTTCATTTATAGCAACAATATCGAACATATTTCCGTCCAATCCATTTCCACCTACGAAAGTAGTTTCTAGTGTTTCGTCTGTTGATCCACCACCTGTTGCTGGACCACCTACAGTTACTGTATATCCACAAGCCTCATCAACTGTTTGGATAAGATCATCTGCAGAAATTGTAGCGTTTCCGCTTGCATCCAATACAACTTCAAATGGTGGAGAAGTAGATAATTCATAATTTAAAGCAAAGTTATCTACACCAGCTCCCCAAGCGAAGCCACCGTTATCGTCGTACGTAAAACGAACTTGGAAGTCCGGGTTTGCGAATGGCATCATATCTGTTGAACCAAAACTTGTTGGTGCTTGATCCTCTGTTACAAATAGAATTTCCTGCCATGCAGAACCATCCCAAACTTCTACTGAGAATTCACCATCACCTATAAAGTCTTGTAATGAATAATCGAAATTAAGATCAGATGAAACAGCTCCTGAAATATCATAAACTGGAGAAACTAATCTCACTAGGTTTACAGCTCCTGAACCAGCTGCATCATCATCGAATACCGCTGCATTTGATGGAAAAGGATCTCCTCCTGGCATAACAGGAGAACCAAACATCCAATCATCTGTTCCAGATTCAAGCACTGTCGTCCATCCTGCTGGTATTGAAGCCCCTTCAAATTCTTCTAAAATATTAAAAATCCCAGGCTCACCTATACAAGTGATTTCTGGTGCTGTATTGTCTTCAATAGTTACAGTCGCAGTACATGTTGAAGAATTACCTTCTTCATCTGTAACAGTTAATGTCACGGTGTTTTCACCAACATCTGCACACGTAAAGGTATCTTGATCCAATGAATAATCAACAATTCCACAGTTATCTGTTGAACCGTTATCAATATCAGAAGGTGCAATGGATACCGAACTGCCACCCATTAATTCTAATGTCAAGTTTTGACATAAAGCTTCTGGTAATTCCATATCGGTTACTGTAACGGTAAACTGGCAACTTGCTTCGTTTCCGTCGCTATCCGTTGCAGTAAATTCTACAATGGTGTCACCTGTAGGGAATTGTGTTCCGCTAGCAGGACCCATAGTCTGTACTGCTGTAATTGGTCCGTCTTCGGTATCAAGTGCAATTGCATCTGCAAAATTAACAATGGCACCACATTCTGTTGGGTCAGTGTCTACCATTTGATCAGAAGGACACGCAATAACTGGTGGGTCACCAACAACCGGAGGACAAGGGCTTGAAAGTGTAATAGTAGCTTCCCAACCTGATTGAGCAAACGATCCATCTGAAATAAATGTAAAGCTCAATGTACCTCCTGGAGCAGACACAAATGGACCTAACGTTGGATTTCCAGATGGGTCGGTTGCATCTGTGCAACCTGCTGTCCCATCATCATCAGCATCATCACCTGCATAAGTGTCATCTCCGCCACCAGTATCTCCAGCAACGATTAAGTTGTCCCAACAAGTTCCTGAACCAGCTTTTTCTACATCAAAAGCTGTAAATGTAACGGTTATTGTTTCTCCTGGTTCGGCAACTAATTCTAATGTAGAATTTTCAGCGTTGGAGTAATCTCCTGCACTACCGCCACTATCTGTATAGATGTCGCCATCTTCAAAGTCACTACAGGCAGTCAATGTGCCATCCTGTTGTAGAATTTCAGTTTGAGCATTCATTTGCCACATAAAAGTGGTCGCAATAAACGCCATTAATAAAGTAATTTTTTTCATAAGTTGTATAAAATTTAATTTAACAGTTAATATGGCGTTAATATACTTAAAAATTATGTTAATAAAAAGAATAAATAAACCTCATCAATAGAGGATTTTAACGTGAAAGATGTAAAATTCTGACTTATAAGCAAATAAGTTTGTTTAAATCGAAATAGAATTTTAAAATTTTTGAGAGAATCTTGAAGTTTTTGTAAAAGTATCGTTACTTTTTAAAATGTGGGTCATATTGCCAAACCCTAAAATCAATTGTAGTTATTGATGGATTTTCAGCTTTCATTTTTTTATACTCTTGGAGACTGCCAACAGCACGATTTGCTGCTCCTGAAGGAGCGGTAAGTGAAACTGTTTTTATAATTCTTGAAGTTTTAGGAAGAAGAAATTCATGTATTCGAGGAACGGTATTTTTAACAATTTTTAATTTCAAATTGTATTCTTTCAACTTTTTTCTGAAAAAATATTCTGGACCGTTTTTACTGTTTCCACCAGTAAATAATAAGGTATGTACTGTTGGATTTTCTTGAAGTATTTTTATTAAATCTCGCAATACAACTTTTTGCATTCCTATGTCAGAAGCATCTACTTTTTCTCGATATGCCACGGAAACCATATCGCAAATACCTATTTTTTCTTTTCGAAGAAAATCTTTACGTTCTTTTATCGCTTTGTCGGTAGTTTCAAAAGAAAGACTTAAGTTGAATAGTTGATTTAAAATAGGCCACAATTGACCATCCCTACTTCCGTAACAAAAATTAACATCACCAGGTTTATATTTCTCAGTAGTAAATCGAGGTGGCGGTAACGTTCCCACTATTAATTTGGTTGCATTTTCGGGTATAAAAGGAGGATATGGATGTGTATGCTTAAACATTAGCGAATAAATACGGGTTCGTTTTCGTTTTCAGTATATTCTTCACTATATGAATATCCATCATAATCGAACCCTTTAATTCCTTTTAACGTTTTTATATCTTTATCAATAATATATCGCACCATACTTCCTCTTGCCTTTTTAGCATAGAAAGCAATTATTTTTAGTTTTCCATTCTTAAAATCTTTGAAAACCGGTGAAATTATAGGTGCGCTTAATTCTTTTGTATTTATTACCTTAAAATATTCATTACTAGCAAGATTCACAAATAACTCACCATCTTGCAGTTCTTTATTTAAAGATTCGGTTAATGCGTTTCCCCAAAATTCATATAAATTTTTGTGGTTTTGTATTTTTAGGTGTGTCCCCATTTCAAGCCTATAAGGTTGCATTAAATCTAAGGGTTTTAAAATCCCGTACATACCCGATAGAATACGCAAGGTATTTTGTAAACTGTCCAACTTTTTCTCAGGTATGGTGTAAGCGTCTAAACCATTATAAACATCACCGGCAAAAGCATATACTGCTGGGCGAGCATTCTTTTTTGTAAAAGGAATGGAAAACTCTTTGTACCGTTGATAGTTTAAATCTGCTAGCTTATCGCTTATACTCATAAGTTTCGCCACTTCTTTTTTAGTTTTACGCGCTAGCTTATTATTCAATATTTCAGCTTCTTCAATAAACTTTGGCTGTGTAGTCTTTTTTGTGGGTACGTCACTTTTATAATCTAAAGTTTTAGCTGGCGACACTACAATTTTCATATCTGTTTGTTTTAATTCAAAAATAAATTAAATATATCTAGAATTACATTTTGACACTTTTATATTTTTTATCAGTCCATTATTATTCTTTATAAAGCAGTACTTTTAACATATTAATGCATAATTAAGAATTTATTAACTTCTGAAAAAGATTCTTATAAATACTTTTAGAAAATAACTTTAAACATAAAACAATGAAAAAACATGTACTCCTCAGTTGTTTAGTAGCCTTTTTGGGTATGAACTGCATAACCGCACAAACTGAAATAGGAAAAAAAGCTAAATTAACTGAAAACGGAACTATTGAAGTTGAAGATGTACAACTTCCAATAAATCAAAATGCTTCACAAAACAAACAACAAGCAGATGTATTGTTTAAGTTTGGTAGAGAAGCCAACCCTACCATAAAAAATTCGCGAGGGACAACGTTAGCAGATATTGACAATGATGGAGTTGACGAAATCCTGTACGGAATTGACACCACTCTTTATGCCTTGGAAGGTGATGGAACCATACTTTGGGAAAAAACAGTTTTAGGCCCTATTTTGTTACCACCTACTGTAGTAGACCTTGATGATGATGGCAACTTGGAAATTATAGTCAACACTGGTTATCCTACAACAGTAGGCCGTGTATATTTAAAAGATAATAATGGAGAAGACTTACCAGGGTGGCCATTAAATTTTGATGATCACTGGATGATAAACGCTCCAGCCGTAGCAGATTTAGACGGTAACGGAACCTTAGACATTATAACTGGTGAACGTGCCGGAAGTGCTGAAGGCTACGTTCATGCCATAAATATGGACGGAACACCAATTAATAGCAATTGGCCAGTACAAGTAGACGCTACTCCAGCTTTTACTCCTTCCATTGGCGATGTGGATAACGACGGAAATAACGATGTTGTTATTGCTACCTCTTCAACTGGGATGCGTATTTATGACAATCAGGGGCAGCTTTTCCCTAATTTCCCATTAGCAGACGCAAATGTTTCATACTCGTACCAATCTCCTATTCTAGCAGATTTAGATGGTGATGACGACTTAGAAATTATAGGCAGTAACCACGGTAATGCAGCTGGATTTTATGTTTTAAACCACGACGCTACTTATTACCCAGGATGGCCTATTGCTCTAGGAGGATGGACCTATTCTCCAGCAACAGTTCTTGACATAGATGGAGATGAAACGTTTGAAATTTTTATGTCTGACAGAAACACTAGTAACGATGGTACACCTCTAGATGTAGTTTATGGACTTACACCAGATGGCGAAAATATCAATAACTTTCCACTATCAAAATACGGAGGTACTGAAGGAGTTTTAAGTATAGCCGATATTAATAATGACGGAGTTTTAGAAGTTATTTTCCCTAGTACACTTACCGATGCAGAAGGCGATGGGTACATTCATGCGTATTCCATAGATGGTAGTGGTGAGATTGACGGTTTTCCGTTGCGTCCACGTGGTTTTACCTTTTTAAATGGAGCGGTTATTGGCGATGTTGACGATGACGGTATGATGGATCTTACCGCAAATTCGTATACACAGACTTTTGGCCAAGGCATTGATTCATCTTATGTAACTAGTTATAACTTGAATGTACCTTATGATGAAAACAGAATTAGACGCAATGGGTACAAAGGCAGCAACTCCAGAGATGGATTGGTAGTTCCTGAAATTATTGCAGGAGTTGAAGAGTTTTCTAATACCTCTATCAACCTTACCCCTAACCCTTCAAATGGTGTTTTAAGTTTAAACTTATCGATAGCGCTTGAAAATGCTACCATCTCACTGCATACTATTGATGGAAAGCAGGTTTTTTCTGAAGAAAGAAGCATTTCAAAAAACGAAGCTATTCAGTATAATTTTAAAGACTTAAGTAGCGGGCTATATTTAGTGAACATTTCTAACGGAAACAAAACGTTCACAGCCAAATGGGTGAAGAAGTAATAAACACTCCATTACAACCAATAAAAAATCCGAAGCAAGTTGCTTCGGATTTTTTTTATTCTATTTAACCAATTAAATAGCGTGCTTCGAATAGTTTCGCCATTTCTCTAAACACACTTCCATATCATCTGGTATTTGAGATTCAAAACGTTTCATTTCTCCCGTAGTGGGGTGCACAAAACCTAATGTTCTGGCATGCAGCGCTTGTCTTGGTAATGCTTTAAAGCAATTATCTACAAACTGTTTGTATTTTGTAAAAGTAGTTCCTTTTAAAATTTTATCGCCACCATATCGTTCGTCATTAAATAAGGTATGACCAATGTGTTTTAAATGAACACGTATTTGGTGTGTTCTACCGGTTTCTAACCTACAAGAGAGTAAGGTTACATACCCTAAGCGTTCTAAAACTTTAAAATGAGTAACAGCAGGTTTTCCTCTCTCTTCATCTTCATCATCTTCAAAAACGGTATTCTGTAACCTATTTTTTGGATGACGCCCAATATTGCCTTCAACAGTTCCAGATTCTTCATCTACATTCCCCCAAACCAAAGCGACATATTCACGCTCGGTCGTTTTATTGAAAAACTGTTTAGATAAGTGTGTCATGGCTTCTTCTGTTTTAGCAACTACAAGAAGTCCGCTCGTATCTTTGTCAATTCGGTGTACTAAACCTGGGCGGTTACTACTGTTATTTGGAAGGTTGTCAAAATGAAAGGTAAGCGCGTTGATTAACGTCCCACTGTAATTGCCGTGCCCTGGATGAACCACCATTCCTGGCTCCTTATTAACCACTAAAACATCATCATCTTCATATACAATATCAATCGGGATATCTTCCGGCACCAATAAATTTTCATATGGCGGATGTTCAAAAAGAACAGTCACCACATCTCCTGGTTTTACTTTATAATTTTGCTTTACTGCAGCATCATTTACGTGAATGTTTCCATCTTTCGCAGCTTTCTGAATTTTATTCCGTGTAGCATTTTCAACCCTGTTCATCAGGTATTTATCTACCCTAAGCGGTTGCTGACCTTTATCGGCTACATAGCGATAATGTTCATACAAGTCGTCATTTCCGGAATCTTCTGTGTTCGCTTCAGTATTATTGGTCATTGTTTTCTGTTTCGGTAGGTTGTGTTTCTTCTTCAACAGCATCATTTGCTTCCTGCACACGGTTTAACGATTCGTCACCAACAATTAGATCGATGACTGCTGTTTTTTGTATTTCGGTGCCCGGCTCTAATCTTTCACCCTTATAACGGAGCTCTTTTACTTGATCGCTTATATCGGGGCGGTAACTTATTTTACCAATTTCAAAACCCATTGCCAATAAAGTAGGTTCTGCTTGACGGCGTGTTCTTCCTATTACATTAGGTACTTGAATCTTTCTATAGCCCGAAGGATTTAAATACAAATAGATTTTTCGGTCTTCTTTTACAAATTTTCCAGCCTTCGGAATCTGTTCAATTACCGAGTATTTAGGAAAATCTGGATTATAATTGGCAGAATCTAGTATTTCGTAACGCAAATCCATTTCATTCAATTTGTCTTCAACAAGGTCTAAAGAGAGCTTGCTCAAGCTAGGAACTTCAATTTTTTGACCGTGGTTAGTAGTGCCCTTAAGCCACCACATTACAAGGAAACTTAACACTACTAAAGCCAAAATGGCCAATAACAATTGTTTTAAAAAAGCTTTGGTGAAGAGGAATCTAAAAAATGTCATACATTATATATTGATGGGCAAAAATAACAAACCCAAAGTTAGTATCTTTCTATGGATTAGTCATATTTTTGTTAAACGTTATTTTTAAACTTTTGGTATGGCAAAAAAACATATCGCCGTCGCAATGGGCGGTTATTCAAGCGAATTTGAAATTTCACTACAAAGCGGAGCGATGGTTTGCGATTTTTTAGACAAGGAAAAATATCACGCATATCCTATTCATATTCTAAAAGAAGGCTGGTTTTATGTTTCAGAAGATGGAACAAAGCATCCAGTACATAAGGAAGATTTCAGTTTTGACAAAGACAGAACAACCATTAAACCAGACGCCGTTTTTAATTGTATTCACGGTACACCTGGGGAAGACGGTCAGCTTCAAGCATATTTGCGTTTAGTAGGCGTTCCTCAAACCAGTGCTGGATATTACCAAGCCGCATTGAGCTTTAACAAACGAGATTGTTTATCTGTTTTAAAAGGCTTCGGAATTAATTGCGCCAACTCATATTACGTAAATAAAGGTAACAACATAGATAAAGAGGAAATTATAAAAAAAGTAGGTCTTCCTTGCTTTGTAAAACCAAATAGAGCTGGCTCTAGCTTTGGGGTTAGTAAAGTAAAAGATATGGACGAATTGCTTCCTGCTATCGAAAAAGCCTACGAAGAAGACCACGAGGTGTTAATTGAAACCGCTTTAATAGGCACCGAAGTACAAGTAGGTGTATATAAAAATAACGGAAAAATTGTTGCTTTGCCAACTACCGAAATTGTTTCGCAAAATGAATTTTTTGATTACGAAGCTAAATATTTAGGAGCTTCGGAAGAAATAACTCCAGCACGTATTTCTGAAGAAGAAACACAGAAAATACAAGCTGAAGCTAAGAAAATATACGAAGTATTGAATATGAACGGCATTAGCCGAAGTGACTTTATCATACAAAAAGGCACCCCATACTTTATTGAAACCAACACCAATCCCGGTTTATCACCAGAAAGTATCGTACCGAAACAAGTACGCGAATCTGGGATGACACTTACAGAATTTTTTAGTATTTTGGTAGATGACGTTTTAGTCGTTCCCGACTAAGATGTGAGACCGCTTCGCTGTTAGAAGTAGAATAAAAAAGATAAAACAGCTTTATAATGAAAAAACGCGCGCTTTTTCCTGGTTCTTTCGATCCTATCACGATAGGTCATGTTGATATTATAAAACGTGCGTTGCCGTTGTTTGATGAAATAATCATTGCCATAGGCGTCAATGCCGAAAAAAAATATATGTTCCCGCTTGAGGACAGAAAGCAGTTTATTGAAGATGCTTTTAAAGAGTTTGATGCGGTAACTGTAAAAACGTATAAAGGGCTCACAGCCGATTTCTGTAAAGCTGAAAACGCTCAATACATTCTTCGAGGTGTTCGCAACACAGCCGACTTTACATACGAGCAAACCATTGCCCAAGCCAATGCCGAAGTGATGGATGTTGAAAGTGTGTTTTTAGTAGCTTCTCCAGCCGTATCGCACGTTTCTTCTTCTATTGTACGTGATATTGCTAGAAATGACGGAGATTATAGTAGTTTGGTGCCTTTTAGGGTTGAAGGATAGATTTTATTTACGCTTTATTATTTCAGAATAAAACATTTTTAGAATTCTGCTTCCTAAGTCCGAAGGATTACAATGTGCAGAAATTACACTTGTCAACTCGATTTTGCTCGGTAAATTTAAAACAGTTTCAAGTTGTAAAAAACTATTCTTTTCGGTTATCCCGCGTAATGAAATATGACGGTAGTTTTCTTCAAACCCGCGCATTGATTTCTCCTTACTTTTCTTATAGGCTGGCCAGTCTGATTTATTTTTATTATCTATTCCTCTTTTCTTTACATCAAACTTATCAAAATTCCGCATTACCGTTAATCCGATCTCCTCTAGAGCGCTATCAATGTCAATTACCTCACAACTTGATTGTTCATAGTTAATTCCACCGTCTGGTTCTTGAAAATAAGGGGCAACGATAATCTCTGAATGCTTTTCAGATATATAAACTGCAACAAGCTTACGAACTTTTAGTTTGGGTTCTAGTGGCTTAAATGTTATACTGCGTATTTTCATTTAAATGATTTGTCTAGCAAATATAAATAAAAAAAGCCCTTTCAGTTTCCTGAAAGGGCTTTTGCAATTTTTCTTAGAAAGCGTTGCTTATAGCGCTGCGATGTGTCTTGAAATCTGAGACTTTAAATTAGCTGCTTTGTTATCGTGGATAACGTTGTTTTTCGCTAATTTATCAATCATAGACGTTACTTCAGGAAAAAGCTTTTGAGCTTCTTTCTTATCGGTAGCATCTTTCAGCTTCTTAATCGCGTTACGCGTAGTTTTAAACTGGTAACGGTTACGTAAACGCTTTGTTTCGCTGTTTCTAATTCTCTTTAAAGCTGACTTGTGATTCGCCATAATTCTCTTTCTTTAATTTGTAGCCCGTAGGGGAATCGAACCCCTGTTACCAGGATGAAAACCTGGCGTCCTAACCCCTAGACGAACGGGCCAATTGTTTTTCAATTGCGGATGCAAAAATACAACACATTTTCAATTCTGCAAACAGATTTCAATTTTTTTTGAAAAAAATTAATATGCCTTTGCAAATAACACACGCTGGCTTGACGGTTTTCCAGTAACCATGCAGCTTCCCACTTCTTTTTCACCAGCCAAGGGAATACATCTAATTGTTGCTTTTGTATCGTTTTTAATTCGATCTTCCGTTTCTGTAGTGCCATCCCAATGTGCAGATATAAATCCACCTTTAGATTTCAGCACTTTTTTAAATTCTTCATAGCTATCTACTTCGGTGGTATGCTCTGTTCTGTAATCAACCGCCTTTTTAAATAGATTCTCTTGAATTTCAGTCATTAAGCCAGAAACTGTATCAACCACCTCAGCTTGATTTACAAATTCTTTAGTCAACGTATCTCTTCTTGCCAACTCTACTGTCCCTTTTTCAACATCTTTAGGCCCTATAGCAATCCGTACAGGAACTCCCTTTAATTCATACTCATTAAACTTCCAACCAGGCTTATGTGTATCTCTATCATCAAATTTTACACGAATACCTGCTGCGCGTAATTTAGTCTGTAAGTCTTTTGCAACTTCACTAACCGCATCAAACTGTTCCTCATTTCTGTAAATAGGAACAATTACCACTTGGTTTGGTGCTAATTTTGGAGGCAATACTAATCCATTATCATCGCTATGCGTCATAATCAACGCCCCTACCAATCGGGTAGAAACACCCCAAGACGTAGCCCAAACATATTCTTGTTTTCCTTCTTTTGAGGCAAACTTAACATCAAATGCTTTGGCAAAGTTTTGCCCTAAAAAGTGCGAGGTACCAGCTTGTAACGCCTTTCCGTCTTGCATCAACGCTTCAATACAATACGTCTCTAAAGCTCCTGCAAATCGTTCGCTTTCGGTTTTAAGTCCTTTAACAACAGGAACAGCCATATAATTTTCAGCAAAATCTGCGTAGACGTTCATCATTTGTTCTGCTTCGGCAATAGCTTCCTTTTCGGTTGCGTGAGCTGTATGACCTTCTTGCCATAAAAATTCAGATGTACGCAAAAACAATCGTGTACGCATTTCCCAGCGCACCACATTTGCCCATTGGTTAATTAATAGAGGCAAATCGCGGTACGATTGCACCCACTTTCTATATGTATCCCAAATAATGGTTTCAGAAGTAGGACGAACGATTAATTCTTCTTCCAGTTTAGCTTCGGGGTCGACTACAATACCATTTCCCTCTTCATCATTTTTTAGTCTGTAATGAGTAACTACAGCACATTCTTTAGCAAATCCATCTACATGGCTCGCTTCTTTACTGAAATAGGATTTTGGAATAAAAAGTGGAAAATAGGCGTTTTCATGCCCTGTTTCTTTAAACATTCTATCCAGTTCTGCCTGCATTTTTTCCCAGATACCAAAACCATATGGTTTTATCACCATACAACCTCTAACACCTGAATTTTCAGCAAGATCGGCTTTGATAACCAATTCATTGTACCATTTTGAGTAATCCTCACTTCTCTTAGTTAAGTTCTTTGCCATATCCCGTAGTTTGGCACAAATGTTGTGCTTTATAGTGTTAAATGATTAGTAGTTCTCGTTTATCTCGACAAAACTAGTTATTTTTAAGAAGTCCAACAATTAAAATAAAAGCAGTTATGCGATCACGATACAACATACCAAAACAATTTATCCCCTATTTATTTGTGGGATTAGCAACCCTTCTACTCACCTCTTGTGGAACATACAACTCAGGGTATTCTGATGCTGATGGCATTTACAATTCTGGAGAGGAAGATGTTGTTTACGAGGAAGGTAGTTCGGACAAAGCTAACTATTACCAACAATACTTTAACACCAAAGCCAACGAACTTGGGGAAATTCCTGAGGACGAAGACATGGTGTTTACAGATATTGAAGCTTATACTACTACAGAATATATGGATGATGAAGGGTATATAATAATTGAAGAAAGAGATTATAATGATGGCTATGGACCTTGGGGCAGCAATGCCGACAATGTTTCTGTAAATATTTACAATAGTGGCTACGGATATGGCTATTACGGAAGTCCTTACTGGGGTTATAACAGCTATTGGGGTAATCCATATTACAGTTATTACCGCCCTTTTTGGAGTGTAGGTTTTGGTGGCTGGGGTAATCCTTATTATGGAGGTTACTATGGTTATGGTGGCTTTGGATGGGGCTATCCTTATTATGGCAGCTATGGTTTTTACAACAATCATGGCTATGGCGGTTATTACGGAAACGGATATTACAACAACGTTTCTTATAATCGAGGACGTAGAAACACCGATTACAACCGAACTAACACTGAAACACGAGGCAGATCTTCCAATGCAAATACTAACAGACGTTCTTATTCCAGATCTGAAAGCAACAGAAGAGTTCAAGCTCGAAGTAGCAATTCAAGATCTGTAAGAAGCAATACTATTAACCGTAGATCAAACAACACTGTTAGACAAAATAAAAGTAGAGTTAACAGAAACTCAAATAACGTTCGACGAAACTCAAACACCCGTTCGGTAAGAAGTAATAATACTTCGAGAAGCACAAGGTCTTATTCACCTTCTACACGAAGTTCAAGTAACTCCAGTAGCATTAGAAGTTCTAGTAGATCTTCTGGCTCTTCAGGAAGAAGTAGCGGCGGAGGCAGCAGTAGACGAGGCGGCGGACGCGGATAATTTTCCCAAAAAAAAGAAGAAAAATAAGTAATATGAAAAGAAGTATTCTCTTACTCATAACAGTCATTGCTATGACTTCAGCCAATGGACAAAGCATTATTGACGGCCTACGCTACAGTCAAGAAAAGACAACTGGTACAGCTAGATTTAATGCATTAAGTGGTGCATTTGGAGCATTAGGTGGTGATTTATCAGCTATCGCAATTAATCCCGCTGGTGGAGCCGTTTTTCTACGAAACGAAGCAAGTATCTCAGCAGGCGTTACAGATACAGACAATGAATCCCTCTATTTTGGAACGTTGGCAAAAAGCCTTAGTAGCGATGTAAACCTTAATCAAGTAGGTGGTGTTTTTGTTTTTGACAATGTAGATGAAAATTCAAATTGGAAAAAATTTACATTAGGAATTAACTACAACAACACTCAAAATTTCGATAATGAATTATTCATAGCTGGAACGGGAAATAACTCCATTTCTAACTATTTTTTAGAACAAGCTCAAGGTCTTCCTTTAAATTTATTAGAGCTTCAAGGGTCTGAGAGTATTTCAGATTTATATAACTTTCTAGGCGAAAATCAAGGGACGCGTGCTCAAAATGCTTTTTTAGGATATCAAGGTTTTATTTTTGACCCAGTAGAACCTAATAACTCAAACAACACTCAATATATATCAAATGTAGCTCCTGGGAGTTTCAACCAAGAATATGCATTGGTTAGTGAAGGTTACAGCGGGAAATACACTTTAAACTTAGCGACACAGTATACAGACGACTTTTTCTTCGGAATAAATTTAAACTCACATATTATAGATTATAAACAAAGCACGTACTTAGCTGAAAGCAATATCAATCAAGGCAGTACAATCCGTAATATTGGATTTGAAAACAATCTTTCTGTATTAGGCTCTGGCTTTTCAGCTCAAGTGGGTGCTATTGCTAAAGTTGCCGATAACTTTAGACTTGGTCTAACTTACGACACGCCAACGTGGTTTACAATTTCTGAAGAGACAACGCAGTATTTAGAAACCCAAAGAACTGTGAATGGACAAATCAGAACCGCAGTAGTAGACCCTAACGTATTAAATATTTATGAAGATTACGATTTAAAAACTCCTGGAAAACTAGCAGCAAGTGCCGCTTATATTTTCGGACAAAGTGGATTGATTAGTTTTGATTATTCCTATAAAGACTATTCTGAAATTACTTTTAAACCTACTTCAGATCCAGTTTTTGCTGCAGAAAATTCTTTTATTGGCAACACACTTCAGGGCGCTTCAACTTTTAGAGTTGGTGGCGAATACCGCTTAAGCGAATTAAGTCTACGAGCAGGATATCGCTACGAGGAAAGCCCTTATAGTGACAAACAAATTATGGACGATTTAAATGGATATTCATTTGGTTTCGGGTATTCGTTTGGTAATTATTATGTAGATGCTTCATTCGTTAGAACAGAACAGGAAAGACAACAACAACTTTATAATATTGGATTAACAGATCGCGCCTTGGTTAATACCGTAAACAATAATTTTGTATTTACTTTCGGACTTAAATTATAATACTTTTTCGAGCTTGAAGCGTACCTTAAAAACCCGATCATCCCTTTTTACCTCCAAATCGATCTTTTTTCCTTCTTCGGACGAAAATAGAGCGTTTAGATTATACAATTTATATTCATGAGCCGGTTTTCCGTTTATTGTTAAGATTTCATCTCCTTTAATTATCCCCGACTTTTCTGCTACGGAATTTTCTCGAATTTCTACAACTATATACCTTGGTACTAAAAGTATTTCGGTTCTAGTAAAATAATTAAATGATGCGTTATCTATTTTATTGGTAAATTCATCTCTGAAATTTTTTATCTCCCTCTCACTACTTGTTTTTGTAAAAACCTCCACACCGTCATGTTCCAGCGTCAACCCACTCATATTATAATTAAAAGGGTCTTTATAGTTACTATTGCGCTTAAGCATGACTTTTTTATTAGGATAATCCATAGTAACGGTAAAACGTTTCAAAAAATCACCCCCTAAGCTACCATCCCTCTGAATATATAAACCTAAACTATCTATAGCCTCCTTGTTAGGAAAAGCTACATTTACATCATTTAGCTCAAAATTACCTGCAATCACTTTTTTTAGCTTCGATCTTTTACCATAGATATTACCACTCAACCCTAACCCTAAAAAATCTTTAAAATAATTTTTAGGCGCTTCAATTAAAAACCCCTTTGTATTGAATAACCACATAGCATCACTAGATCCACTATCTAACAATAAAGTAACTGTATCTTGTTTTTTAGCATTGTTAAGTTGTACTACAAAATCTATGTATGGTTTATCCCTATAAAAATGCAAATCGAAAATATCGCATCTACGACATTCTCGGTAGGAATACGTCTCTGGTTTGTAAAACTTAATTTTTTTGGTCCTATAATTGGTTTTAACAATGAAATTTTTAAAGAAATCAAGCCCGACAATGCCATTTATAGCAAGCCCCATTCTAGAAGATAAATTTAATGAGCTTTCAAAAATCACGAAGATTGTATGGTCTTCACTTACTGCACTTCCAATTTGAAGGACGTTATTTTCACTTTTTAGCCCTTTAAGCACGCCTCCTTCACCTAACCCACGTAAACTAACTGGTTTTGTGTTTTTTAACTCAACAGAATCTTGCTTATCTAAACTAAAAATAATAGTAGATTTAACCCCTGTATCTAATAAAAAAGACAGTGTTGTACCATTGACTTCTACTGGTATTACTACTAAGTTATTGACTAGATTAAAAGAAATCTTATCTTTTTTATCCCCTTCGGGAAGCTGAAATGAGTTTTGCGAAAAAGATTCTATATGAGCATATAAAAATATGCTCAAGATAAATAGACACCTAAGTATTTGTTTTAAAGTATTCAAGCTATATCAAGATAAAAAAAATAACCGAAAGAATACTACCAGGGGTATGTATTTATAAATTTATTTCAGACCTTTGCTAGCTAAAATAAACGCTATGCCTAAAGTATCCGTAAAAGGGCAAAATATGCCCGAGTCGCCAATAAGAAAATTGGTGCCATTTGCCGAAAAAGCTTACAAAGCCAATAAAAAAGTATATCACTTAAACATAGGCCAACCTGATATTAAAACACCGCAAGTTGCTATGGATGCTGTATCATTGCATCACCTTGATATTTTAGCATATACTCGCTCTGAAGGTTCTGAAGGCTATCGTAAAAAAATATCAGCCTATTATCATAAACAAAATATCCCAGTAGAATACGACGAGATTATTGTTACCACCGGCGGTAGTGAGGCGTTACTTTTTGCTATGGGAAGCATTGCAGATGTAGACGATGAAGTTATTATCCCAGAACCCTTTTATGCCAATTACAATGGTTTTGCGACCGCTTCAGGAATTAACATAGTGCCTGTTAATTCAAAAATTGAAAACAATTTTGCGCTCCCTCCTATTTCAGAATTTGAGAAACTAATTACCCCAAAAACAAAGGCAATATTAATTTGTAACCCAGGGAACCCAACAGGCTACTTGTATTCTAAAGAAGAAATTAAAAAACTGGCCGAAATCGCTAAAAAACATGATTTGTTTTTGGTCGCCGACGAGGTATATCGCGAATTTGTGTATGGTGATGAAAAGCATTACTCTATTCTTCAAGAAGAAAGCATGGCCGAACACGGAATTATCATAGATTCTGTTTCAAAACGATACAGTATGTGTGGTGCTCGCATTGGTTGTTTAGTTACTAAAAACAAACAAGTACTTAGTACTGCATTAAAATTTGCTCAAGCAAGATTAAGCCCTCCTACATTCGCGCAAATTGCCAGCGAAGCTGCTTTACAAACACCACAAAGCTATTTTGATGATGTAACTAAGGAATATAAAGAACGTCGCGATCTGCTTATTGAAAAATTAAATGAAATACCAGGTGTGAAAGTTGGTACTCCTAAAGGTGCCTTTTACTGTATTGCCGAACTACCTATAAAAGATAGTGACGTATTTGCGCAATGGCTACTAGAAGATTTCGACCTAAATGGCGAAACGGTAATGGTAGCACCAGCTGCAGGTTTTTATTCCACCCCAGGTGTAGGTAAAAACCAAGTACGTATTGCTTATGTACTAAAGAAAGACAGCCTTATAAAAGCCGTAGAAATTCTTAAAATTGCACTTGAACAATATCCTAATAATTAATGCAGATTGAAGAACATAAATCGCTTAAGGATTTCAACACCTTTGGGATAGACTGTTCCGCCAGATATTTTGTTGCGGTCACTTCGGTTGAGGAGTTAAAGCAAATTCTTTCAGAAAAAAGGTTTGATAACCGCTTCATATTAGGTGGTGGCAGTAATATGCTACTTACCAAAGATATTGATGCATTGGTAATCCACCTCAACCTAAAAGGGAAAAAAGTGCTTTCGGAAACTGACAGCAATGCAACTATTCAAGCCATGGCTGGCGAAAACTGGCACGAGTTTGTACAGTATTGTATTAAGAATAATTTCGGCGGCTTGGAGAACTTGTCTTTAATCCCTGGAAATGTAGGTACGGCCCCTATCCAAAACATCGGGGCCTACGGCGTTGAATTAAAAGATACTTTTGTAAGCTGCAATGCTATCGAGATAGCTACCGGTAAAGAACGCACTTTCACCAAAAAAGATTGCAATTTTGGATACCGTAATTCTATTTTTAAAAATGAAGCGAAAGGCGAATACATTATTACTTCCGTTACGTTTCAACTCACCAAAAAAAATCATAAGCTGAATACTGGTTATGGAGCCATTAAGCAACAATTAGCTGAAAAAAACATTGAAAACCCATCTATTAAGGATATTTCTGAAGCAGTTATTGACATACGACAATCCAAATTACCTGACCCTAAAAAACTAGGAAATAGCGGCAGTTTCTTTAAAAATCCGGTAATAGGTTCAAAGAAATTTCAAGAATTTAAAATACAAAACCCAGAAGCTCCTTATTACGAAATTTCAGATAATGAATATAAAATACCTGCCGGATGGCTCATTGAACAAGCTGATTTTAAAGGCAAACGATTTAACGATGCCGGTGTGCATAAAAATCAAGCTTTAGTACTAGTTAATTATGGAAATGCAACTGGCGATGAAATCTGGAAACTAGCACTTACCATTCAGCAAACCGTGAAAGACAAATTTGATATTTATATAGAACCAGAAGTAAATATTATTTAATCCAGCGAAAGCACCTTATCAATAACGTGTACCACACCGTTAGATCCGTTTATATCACTTTTACCTAAAACAGCTTTAGCTCCATTGGCATCAATAATTACAAGATCACTACCTTGTTTTTTAATAATCAAAGCTGAACCCCCAAGTGTTTTAAATGAATTTGAACTCCCTTTACTTTTTTGAAGCAACGCAGAAGAATCCACTTGGCCTTCCACAATATGGTTTTTGAGCAAATTGCTAAGTGTTTCTTTATTTTTAGGATCTAAAATTTCTCTTTTCTTTTCATTAGCTATGCTATCGAAAGCGATGTTAGAGGGAGCAAAAACAGTATAAGGTCCTTTCTTTTTTGATAACATATCTGTTAGACCACTACTTACTAAAGCACTTGCAAAATTTTTCGTCTCAACGGTTACCATTAATTTGGACATAACGCTGTTGAGTTGTTCTTTTTCAGCAACGGTAAGTTCTTTCTTAACTTTTTTTACTTTTTCCGGAGCTGTTTTCACAATATCTTCTTCAACTTTTACTGACTCTTTTGTATCATTTTTACAAGCGAATGTTATAGAAGCTAAAATACAAATGGATAGTAGAGGTTTTAATACGTTCATATATCTTTTTTTTAGATGGATTTAACGCTAAAATTAACTAAAATCAGTCCACATCCACAAGAAAGATTGTATTTTTGCACTATAAAATTTAGTTATGGGAATTTTACTTATCACGGTTGTATTGTTATTATTGGCTTTTGCAGGAATTGCCATTAAAATATGGGGCAAAAAAGACGGTGAATTTGCCGGGACCTGTGCCAGCCAAAGTCCCTTTTTAAACAAAGGAGGCGAACCATGTGGATTTTGTGGAAAAAGTCCAGATGAATTTGAAAACTGCTCTGAACCTGCGCACAAATAAGTCTTAACGTAAGTTTTGCTGAAAGCGTTGCTTAAACCATTAAATAAATAGTCTATGGTGCTACTCTACGCGCTCGCTGCAGTGGTGCTAATTAACTGTGGCTTTTATATTCTTTTTTCAAAATTTTCGTTTCTTTCTTCTTCAATACCACAAAGCGAAAAACAATATCCAGTCTCTTTAATTGTTTGCGCTAAAAATGAAGCTGAAAACCTTAAAAAATACATTCCACTTTGGCTGCAACAAGATCATTCTGATTTTGAATTGATTTTAATTGACGATGCTTCAAGCGATAATACGTTAGAGGTTATGGAATCTTTTCAAGCTGAAAACCCTAAAATTCAGATTGTAAAAGTAAAAAATAATGAAGCCTTTTGGGGTAATAAAAAATACGCCCTTACCTTAGGACTTAAACGCGCTAAAAACCAACGATTACTCTTTACCGATGCCGATTGTGAACCCGCTTCAAAAGATTGGCTTAGTACGATGACGGCTCACTTTTCAGAAGAAAAACGACTTATTTTAGGTTATGGAGCTTATCAAAAAAGCAGGGGTTTGTTAAACCGATTAATTCGGTTTGAAACTTTGATGACAGCCCTACAATACTTTTCGTATGCAAAAGCCAATATGCCATATATGGGAGTAGGTCGTAATTTAGCTTACACAGCAAAATTATACTATGACAATAAAGGCTTTATGTCGCATATTAAATTGCCTTCAGGAGATGACGATTTATTTGTAAACGAAGCCGCAACTCCTAAAAATACAGCGATTTGTGTTTCAGAAAATGCATTCACCTATTCCATTCCCAAGAAATCGTGGAAAGCATGGTGGCTTCAGAAAAAAAGACACATTACGACCGCCAAACACTACAAACCCCTTCATAAATTTTTACTGGGATTGTTTTACACTTCAAACTTGTTGTTTTGGATATTAACTATTATCTCCTTTATAGTTGCTAACTGGAAAATAGCACTCGCCCTCGTTTTATTTCGTTTTATATTTCAGTACATAATCATTGGAAAAGCTGCAAAAAAACTGAAAGAAAGCGACCTCACCCCATTTGCTCCATTCCTCGAACTGTTTTTAGTATGCTACCAAATGAGTATCTTTATTTCGAATAGCAGAACAAGACAAAGCCGGTGGAAGTAACTAAGGAAGATATTATTAATAAAGTAGAACATGCCAAAAATGGCAAACAAAGTGCTTTTAAATTCTTATTAGATACATTTTGGAATACAGTGTACGGTTTTCAATTAAAGCGTGTAAAAAGTGAATATGAAGCCGAAGATATTTCAATAGAGACCTTCGCTAAAGCGTTTGATAAAATTGAAACCTTTGATCCAAACTATGAATTTGGCACTTGGCTAGTGGCTATTTCAAAAAACATACAGATAGATAAAAGCCGAAGAAAAAATGCTTCATTATATAAAAATACCACCAACACTTCTGAGGAGCATATCCAAAAAATAGCTGACCACGCTCCTACTCCCGAAGACAAATTAATAAAAGAGCAAAACTTGACTGAATTGCTTCGATATATAAAGCAATTAAAAAAGCCCTATCAAGAGGTGATTAACCTTCGTTATTTTCAGGAAATGAGCTACAATGAAATTGCTACGCAAGTAAAAGAGCCATTAAGCAACGTAAAAGTTCGTTTGTTGAGAGCTCGTAAGTTACTGGCTGAAATCATTACTGAAAACTCTTAAACTGAAAAGATCACGTCTTGCATTTGAAAGCTAAAATCATTCTAGATTTTAACCTTACAATTGGTTAAAACAGCTTTAATAATTTATATCTTTGTTCTGTATGAGCACACAAACATTGCAACGGACTAAGCCCACCCCAAAACCGAAGTGGTTACGCGTAAAATTACCTACCGGTAAAAAATACACTGAACTACGCGGATTGGTTGATAAGTATGATCTTCACACTATTTGCACCTCCGGAAGCTGCCCCAATATGGGCGAATGCTGGACCGAAGGAACCGCAACCTTTATGATTCTAGGAAACACTTGTACACGATCATGTGGTTTTTGTGGTGTAAAAACCGGAAGGCCAGACACCATAGATTGGGACGAACCCGAAAAAGTAGGTCGCTCCATTAAATTAATGGACATTAAACATGCTGTGATTACATCGGTAGATCGCGACGATTTAAAAGATATGGGCTCCATAATTTGGGCCGAAACGGTAAAGGCAATCCGCCGTATGAATCCCAATACTACGCTGGAAACTCTTATTCCAGATTTTCAAGGCGTAACACGAAACATAGACCGTATTATAGCGGTAAAGCCAGAAGTGGTTTCCCACAATATGGAAACTGTAAAACGCTTGACCCGAGAGGTTCGTATTCAAGCAAAGTATGAACGTAGTCTAGAAGTATTAAACTATATAAAACAACAAGGTATTACTCGCACCAAAAGCGGTATTATGTTGGGGCTTGGTGAAAAAGAAGATGAAGTAATTGAAACATTGGAAGATTTACGTTCTGTAGGATTAGACATTGTCACCATTGGTCAATATCTGCAACCTTCAAAAAAGCACTTGCCAGTAAAAGAGTTTATCACACCAGAACAATTTAAAAAATATGAAACCATAGGCCTTGAAATGGGCTTTCGTCACGTAGAAAGTGGTGCTTTGGTACGATCTTCATATAAAGCCCAAAAACATTTAACATAAATGGTTTGTAATGTCAAAATCTATTAAAGTTGGTATAAACGGCTTTGGGCGCATAGGCCGAAACCTTTTTAGGCTACTGCTAGATCATCCAAAAATTGATGTCGTTGCCATTAATGATTTGGCCGATGCTAAGACACTATCGCATTTACTTAAGTATGACAGTATCCACGGTGTGTTGCACAGAGATGTTTCTTTTTCTGAAAAAAGCATATTAGTTGACAACACTACTTTCCGTTTTTCTTCTGAAAAAAACATTGAAGACATTAATTGGGATGGCGTTGATATGGTTGTGGAAAGCACCGGAAAGTTCAAGCTTCGTGAACAGCTCGAAAAACATATAAAAGCTGATGTAAAAAAAGTAATCCTCTCTGTGCCTCCGCTTGAAGATGACATAAAAACTGTAGTGCTTGGCATTAACGATGATATATTGGAAAAAAGCGATGTTATTGTTTCAAACGCATCGTGTACCACTAATAATGCAGCGCCAATGCTAAAAATAGTTCATGACCTCTGCGGAATTGAACAAGCCTACATTACAACAGTACACTCCTATACAACGGACCAAAGTTTGCACGATCAACCCCACAGAGATTTACGTCGTGCACGCGGAGCAGCTCAATCCATCGTTCCTACCACAACTGGAGCAGCTAAAGCATTGACAAAGATTTTTCCAGATTTGGCTTCAGTAATTGGCGGGTGTGGTATTCGGGTTCCAGTGCCTAACGGTTCTTTATGTGATATCACCATTAATGTAAAAAATAAAACTTCAATCGAGGCTATAAATGAAGCTTTTAAAAAAGCTTCAGAAACTAGTTTAAAAAACATTCTTCAATACACCGAAGACCCTATTGTTTCTATTGACATTGTAGGCAATACACATTCCTGTATTTTTGATGCTGGAATGACTTCAGTAATTGGCGAAAACATGGTTAAGATAATTGGATGGTATGATAATGAGAGAGGTTATTCATCAAGAATAGTAGATTTAATCTTACAAATTTCGATTAAATAACTATATTTAGCGTTAAAGTTCGAAGCATAAATGCACAAAGCATTATTTAAACATACGTGGCTACCACTGTTCTTTACCTTATTTTTTATGGTAATGACTGCTATGGCGCAAAAGCAAGAAATAGACACGATTTCTATAATTAAAGAAACCCGAGAAAAAGCAATTCAAGCAATTCACAAGCAAGATTTTGAAGCAGCTATTTTAAACCTTAACAAAGCTAATAAATTAGCCTTAAACTCTAAAGATGATTTTTTAAAATCGGACATTCGGTACAATATTGCAGAACTGCATTATCACCTTCAGAATTTTCAAAAAGCTTCCGAAGAAATTAATAAATCTATCACCCTTATAAAAAGCCTTGACAACAACGAAAAGGAAATTGCTAAAGCTTATACCTTAAAGGGATTAATACTACTTAATACTGGGAATTATAGTAAGTCTGAACTTTTTTTAAAAGATGCCTACAAAATATTCATTAAGTTAAATGATGAAGTTGGTCAAGGACAGGTTATTTCGGGCCTCGGCCAATTAGATTTACAAAAAAATAATTATAAATCTGCCATAAATTATTTTGACGCTGCCATCCCTTTATTACAAGAGAATAATTTCAGCTATAAAGAAGCTGAGGTACATTTAAAAAAGGCTGAAGCATTTATAAACCTAAACAGCAGCCCTCAATCTATTAACTTAAATAAAGCAAAAACTTCTTTAGAAAAAGCACTTGCAATAATAGACACTAATTCATTTACAAAATTAAAGACAGATAGTTATAAAACCATTTCGTATATAGCACTTAAAGAGAATGATTATAAAAAATCTGAAGAAAATCTTTCCCTCTACGAAAAAAAGAGTGAAGAGCTCTACAAAACATATATGGATGCTGTTTCTAAAGGAGTAGATGTGGAGTCTAATGTTGGAGACCTTAATGAAATTATCGCCACTCAAAAAGACGACCTAGATAAAAAGCAAAAGTCCATCAAGTTTACGCAAATGACTACTGGCTTAAGCATTGCTTTAATTGTCATACTTTCCTTGTTAACTTTATCACTCTATAAAAACAATAACTTACGAGCCAAGGCAAACAATCTATTAAAAGATAAAAATACTGAATTACAGTTAGCAAAAGAAAAAGCTGAAAAAGCATCTTTGGCCAAAGCGCAGTTTTTATCTACAATCACACACGAACTGCGAACGCCTTTATATGCCGTAACTGGTCTCACACACTTATTGCTTGAAGAAGACCCTAAAGACCACCAAAAGGAGCATTTAAACTCTTTAAAATTTTCAGGAGAATACCTACTATCTTTAATCAACAATATACTAGACCTTAACAAGCTAGAAGCTAACAAAGTAGAACTTGAACGAACTTCCTTTAACTTAAAGAAACGGATTAACGATGTACTGGTCGCACTCAAAAAATCTGCTGATGACAAAAAGAACAAGCTCCATTTAGAGTTTGATGAAGGCATTCCTAATAAGTTGGTTGGCGACCCTTTAAAGCTATCCCAAATTTTAATAAACCTAATCGGGAATTCCTTGAAATTTACACAAAATGGAGATGTTACCGTTCGGGTTCAGAGCTTGGAGCAAAAGAAAAATAAAATACAGCTGCATTTTGAAATTGAAGACAATGGTGTAGGAATTTCACGTAAAAAACAGAAAAGTATTTTTGAAACGTTCTCTCAAGGATCCCTTCAAATTAACAGGAAGTTTGGCGGTACTGGCCTTGGGCTTTCCATCGTTAAAAACCTGCTCGAATTAATGAACAGTAAAATAAATTTAGACAGCCAATTAGGCAAAGGCTCTAAGTTTTGGTTTAACTTAACACTGTCAGTTTCTGAAGAAGCTCAAAAAGATAAAAACTCAAATAATATTATTTACGATGTAGACTACGTAGCACTGGAAAACAAATCTATTTTGGTGGTTGAGGATAACAAAATCAACCAAATGATTACTAAGAAAATACTGGAAAAAAACCATATGAAGTGTATGGTTGCCGATAATGGAATGGACGCCATTAAAATAGTTAAAGAAAATAAATTTGATGTTATTTTAATGGATATACACATGCCAGGCATTAGCGGTATTGAAGCAACCCAAAAAATAAGAGACTTCGATAAGCAAATCCCTATTATTGCTTTAACGGCGGTTACTGTTGATGAAAACCTGGATGATTTTTACCGTGCTGGTTTTAATGATATTATTCCAAAACCCTTTAAAACCGAAGAGTTCTTCGAGAAAATTTACCGTACCATTAAAAACAAAAAGCTCCCAGTTGATAGTTAACCCTTAAATTTTGCTTCCACACGTTTTAAAATAGACTCTTTAAAATACTGCTCTTGTCCATTTTTTATTTTCGTGGTAATAGGCAAATAATACAACGCAAATTTATCGAGCTTGTGCTGTAACCGCATAAAGTCTTTTTCAGTAGTTATAATTAGCTCCTCCTTTTTTAGTTTTTCAATTTCTTCTGAAGAAAAATGATGATGATCTGCATATTTCTTATGAGTAAACTGAAAATTTTTGTTTTTCATAAAATCAACTAACGGCTTAGGATTCGCAATACCCGTAACCAAAGTAAATTTTTTATCTAATAAGTAATCTAATGGAAGGCTTTCTGTTTTCCCATAAATTGTATCATCATACCCAATACTAGAAAAATATATTTCTTGATGGTTCTGCAAAGGTGTTACAAATTCAATTTCTTGAAGTTTTGAATACGGTACTTTGTCTGGGCACTTTGTGATTACAATAATATCAGCTCGTTTAGCACCACTCCTTTGCTCACGTAGATTACCTGTTGGCAACATATAATCGTTAATGTATAAATCGTGAAATGGAGTTAACAAGATATTGGTACTGGCTTTTACTTTTCGGTGTTGAAAAGCATCATCCAGCAAAATCACTTCTGTTTTTTTTTGAAGCTGTTCAATCCCTGTTCTTCTATCGGCACAAACGGCAACCGTTACATTGGGGAACTTCTTTTTAAACTGAAGCGGTTCGTCTCCGGTTTCTTCAGCAGTATGCGCGGTTACTACTTCTAAAAAACCAGATGTTTTTCGTTTATAGCCTCGACTTAATACCGCTATTTTATAGTCGTTCTGTAAAGTTTCAATCAAAAACTCAATCATTGGGGACTTTCCTGTCCCACCAACTGAAAGGTTTCCTACGCAGATTATGGGCAGCTTATATTCTTTACTTTTTAAAATGTCTTTATCGTACAGGTAATTTCTAAAACCGGTTACCCAACCATACAAAACAGCAAAGGGGAATAACAAGGTGCGCAGTGTTTTCATACAACGAAAGTACTAATTACAATGAATATGAACCATATTCATTTAAAATTAAAGTGAAAACATAAACAAATTGCTTCAAATATGGTAAAACGTCTTAAACTACTATCTTTACGGTAAAATGAACTATAGCTTATGAAAGTAAAAGAAATAATTCAAATTTTAGACGATTTCGCCCCCCTTTCCTATTCCGAAGGGTTTGATAATACTGGCCTTTTAGTGGGTGATACTAATGCTACGGTATCAGGAATTCTCGTTACTTTAGACACGCTAGAAGAAGTGGTTGACGAAGCCATTGCTAACAACTGCAATCTAATAGTAAGCTTTCATCCCATTATTTTTTCAGGACTAAAAAAAATCACTGGAAAAACATATGTAGAACGCGTTGTGCAAAAAGCTATAAAGAACGATATTAATATTTTTGCTATTCATACTGCTCTAGACAATGCTTGGAACGGCGTAAATGCCATGATCTGTGAAAAGCTTAAACTCACTAACAGAAAGGTACTGATACCGAAAGAGAACGTTATTAAAAAGCTCGTGACATTTGTTCCGGTTAAAGATGCTTCAACCGTACGAGAATCACTATTTCAAGCTGGTGGCGGTGAAATAGGCAATTATAGCAATTGTAGCTTCAATATTAAGGGAGAAGGAAGTTTTAATGGGAATGAAGAAAGCAACCCAACTATTGGCAATAAAGGCGAAACCCATTTCGAAGAAGAAGTTCAAATAGGCATTACCTTTCATAAACACAAAGAAGGTAAAATAATGAAAGCACTTTTAGACTCTCACCCTTATGAAGAGGTAGCGTATGAAATCACAACCCTTGAAAATAGAAACCAACAATTAGGTATGGGGATGATAGGTGAACTTTCAAATGAAGCTTCTGAAGATAACTTTTTAAAATTTATTAAAGAAACGATGCAAACGGGATGTGTTCGGCATTCAAAACTTCAGAATAAAAAAATAAAAAAAGTTGCTGTTTTAGGCGGTAGCGGAAGTTTTGCTATTAAAGCAGCAAAAGCAGCAGGAGCAGATGCTTACGTAACGGCAGACTTAAAATACCACGACTTTTTTGCAGCTGAAAACAATATACTATTGTGCGATATTGGCCATTATGAAAGTGAACAGTACACAAAAGACCTTTTAGTTTCTTTCCTTACAAAAAAAATTAGTAATTTTGCAATCGTTTTATCACAAATAAACACCAATCCTATTAGCTATTTTTAATTTATGGCAAAGAAAAAAGAAACCACTGTAGAAGAAAAGTTAAGAGCACTGTACGATCTACAATTGATAGATTCTAGAATCGATGAAATCCGCAATGTTCGCGGAGAATTACCTTTAGAGGTTGAAGATCTGGAAGATGAAGTAGCCGGCATGAACACTCGTCTTGACAAACTCAATACAGACCTTGAGGTTATCGAAGGCAATATCAAAGAGAAGAAAAATGGTATTGAAGAGTCTAAAGCACTTATCAAAAAATATTCTGCACAGCAGGACAATGTTCGCAATAACCGTGAATACAACTCTTTGAGCAAAGAGGTAGAATTTCAAGAATTAGAAATTCAATTATCCGATAAGCACATTAAAGAGTTTAAAGCACAGATTGAGCAGAAAAAAGAAGTAATCGAGAAGACAAAAGAGCAACTTGATGAACGTAAAGATCACTTAAAGCACAAACAAAGTGAGCTAGATGATATCCTCTCAGAAACTGAAAAAGAAGAAAAAGCTCTTATTAAGGAATCTGAAAAATATGAAAAGAAAATTGAAGAACGTTTGGTAAGTGCATACAAGCGTATTCGTACTAGCGTGAAAAACGGTTTAGCCGTAGTTGCGGTAGAACGTGGCGCTTCTGGCGGTTCTTTCTTTACAATCCCACCACAAGTGCAAATGGAAATTGCTTCCAGAAAAAAAATCATTTCAGATGAGCACAGTGGACGTATTTTAGTAGACCCTGCTCTTGCAGAGGAAGAAAAAGAAAAAATGGATAAACTTTTCACTAAAGTTTCATAAGCATATCCAAATTAAAAAATTAGAAGCCTTCACTTAGTGAGGGCTTTTTTTATTCCTTTTCTTGAAAGGATTTTTTAACAATCCCGACTTACACAAAAAAGAAACCATTATGAATAATTTTTTTTTAGTAGTTAGTACCGCCATGTTATTATCCTTTCAGGTGTCTTGTCAGTCTAACAAAAAAAATAAAGAAACCGAAGCTATGACGCAAAAGAGCCAACAACCAGTTGAAGTTGCAACCCAAGATGGCTTGGAGCGCGCTTATTTTGCCAGCGGATGTTTTTGGTGCGTAGAGGCTATTTATGAAAGCGTAGAAGGCGTAAAAGAATCTATTTCGGGCTACAGCGGCGGACATACAAAAAACCCAACTTACGAATCAAGTAACACAGGAACTACTGGTCATGCTGAAGCTGTCGAGATAATTTACAACCCAGATGTAGTTTCTTTTAAAACCTTAGTAGATGTGTATTTTGGTTCTCAAAACATAACGCAAGTAAACGGTCAAGGTCCAGACAGAGGTTCACAGTACCGAAGCATTATTTTTTATCAAAATGATGAGCAAAAACAAATAATAGAAACTAAAATTGCTGAACTGGAAAAAGAAATAGGTGAAGGCAAGGTTGCTGCAGAAGTACTTCCTTTTCAAAAATTTTGGGATGCTGAAGGGTATCACCAAAATTATGAGAAAAACAATCCACAGAATCCTTACATTCAAAATGTTTCAATACCTCGTTTAAAAAAGTTTCAGAAAAAATTCCCAGATCTTTTAAAAGAGGATGCTAGTCATTAAGAAAATTGAAAAAGAAAAAAAGAACTAAAAAGGAGCTAATCAAGCTCCTTTTTTTGTGGCTTTTACTTCAAAGATTAGCGGATATAATTTTGAAGGCATTTCGTAAAGTTGATTTTCTGTTTTAATTAAACCAGGGAATATGTTGTATGGGGAAGCATCGTGCTCCCGTAAAAATTCTATTTCTAAACCGGCTTGAGTAAGTGAAGTGACAACTTCGCCCAAACTGTGGTTCCAGCCATATTCTTTGCTTATTATTTTAGCATTTTCATCGGCATACGTTCCTTTATATTCCTCATAAATCACCTCTTTCTGCTGATAGCCATACTTTAACTCTGGTGGTTCTTGCAAGTAATCGAACATCCACGCTATTGGATGAAACTCAACTATATAAAACACTCCATCGGGTTTTAGTCGTTCACTTATCATTTTAGCCCACGGTTTTAAATCTGGCAACCAACCTATTACACCATAACTAGTAAAGATGATATCAAATTTTTCAGAAACATACTGGGAAGTATCTAACACATTACAACAGACAAATTGAGCATGTTGCTTTATTTCATTATTTAAATTTCGGGCAAGTTTAATAGCTTCTTGTGATATATCTATTCCAGTACACTTGGCTCCCATCCTACTCCAACTCAATGTATCTTGACCAAAATGACATTGTAAGTGCAATAATGATTTTCCCGAAATATCACCCAAAGCTTCTAACTCAAAGTTATTTAATGAAGATTTTCCTTTCTTAAAAGCATCTACATCATAAAACTTGCTTGCTGCATGGACAGCAACCTTTTTGTCCCACGTTTCTTTATTGGTGCTAAATTCTTTTTGAAAATTCATTTTATAAAATTTTAGCTAAGATAAAAAAGCAACATTAAGAAGTTCTCATTTATTTAAGTTTTTACATAATGCTTGTTTAATGATTGACAATTATATTTTCATATATATTAACAATACGAGTTAAACCATGGTTAAATAGATTATCACATAGCCATTTTTATTGTAGCTTTATTCTAGCATTAACAAAAAAACAACCATTATGAGAGATTTAATTTGGCTTATTGTCGTGATATTAATTATTGGATGGCTTATTGGGTATATCGGTTTCCCCGATGCAGTTGGCAGCCTAATTCATATTTTACTAGTATTGGCAGTAATTGGTATTTTATATCGCCTTGCCACTGGCAGAAGACCTTAAATAGGTTTAAAATAAATAAAAACTAACCCTTAAAAATTTACATTATGAGAAAATTATTTTTATTATTTTTTGTAGCAGGATTACTAAGTACCGGCTTTATTAGCTGCCGCGAAAACAAGTCAGTAGGAGATGAAGTTGAAGATGTTGCGGATGACGTAGAAGATGCAGTAGATTAATCTTCAACTATCTTGACGTATAAAAAAAGCCCTTTCAAAATTCTGAAAGGGCTTTTTGTTTGTTAATCTAATAGCTTATTCCACTTGGGGTTTTTGTCAATATAATATTTTACGAACGGACAAACAGGTACTAATTTAAACCCCATTGCTTCAATTTTTTGCAAAACTTGCTCTACCATAGTAGAACCTATACCCTGTCCTTCCAACTCTGTGGGCACTTTTACACGAGTTAAATAAATTGTATTTCTTTCTATTTTATAATCTACAATTACAGTTTGCTTTTGTACCGTTGCTTCAAACCGTTTTTTTTCTTTGTTGTCTAAGATTGTGAAACCCATTTTTCTTTAATGAGTGCTTTTCATTAAAGATACGAAATTTATGTGGTGAAAGTAAGTTTCTGTATTTTTACGAAAAGTAAACCCCTATATGAAAAATCTATTCTTTTTTATTTTCCTTTCAGCTAGTTTAATAAGCTGTAAAAACGATGCAAAATCAAACAATGTTGATGAAGAAGCCGAAATGACTTCAGAAGAAAAAATGCCTAAAAACCCAACAACAGCAGAATCGATTGCTTACGCTAATGGTTTTGAGAATTGGGATGACGTTTCTAAAATATCCTTTACTTTCAATGTAGACCGTGGTGACCAACATTTTGAACGTTCTTGGACGTGGATGCCCAAAAAAGACAAGGTGAAAATGGTCTCAGAAAAAGATACAGTAAACTATTTGCGAACTAAAATGGATAGTACGCTTCAAAAAACCGATGCTGGTTTTATAAACGACAAATACTGGCTATTGGCTCCTTTCAATTTAATGTGGGATGAAGGCACTACGTTTTCAGAAAAAAAAAATGTCATTGCGCCAATTTCAAAAGACACGCTTAACCAATTAACCGTTGTGTACAGTAACGATGGCGGTTATACGCCTGGTGACGCCTATGATTTATACTTCGGAAATGATTATAAAATTAAAGAATGGATTTACCGAAAAGGAAATGATTCTGTTGCAACGATGGCAACCACTTGGGAAAATTATAAAAACCACAACGGACTTGAAATAGCCACTATGCACAAAGACAGCACGGGCGGATTCAAATTGTACTTTACAGACATTTCAGTTAAAAAGTAGCTTATTTTTTTAACAAACGGGTTGTAAAGAGGTTTTGCTCTTCGTTATTCTGAAGTGTAATAAAATACATTCCCTGTTGCAATGCTGAAACATTCAGCACAACCTTGTTGTTTTCTTTGAAATCTGATAATTGCGAAAGCACTTGCCTACCTTGTAAGTCAAAAATAGAAATCTGTAATGGGGTTTCACTTTCATAAAATATTGTTACTGTTTCCGAAGCAGGATTTGGAAAAACAACACCTTTTTCAGCTACCCCTTTTGTGAAATATGCTTCAGCAAACTCAAAAGCGTGTTTTCCTAGCTTCTCGCCTATTTCACGTCCGGGAATATCATCAATTGGCGGGTGTATTCCTCCCCAAATACGAGACAAACTACATTGGTCCGATGCATCTCGATATGTTGCCCATTGCAGTTGCATATCCATACTCGGGCCTTGTTCAAAAACTAGAAATTCATTCTTATTTACTTCAAATGTTCCCATTCCACCTGGAAAATAAGGGTCTCCTGTTAATGTGGTCAAAATTTCAGCCGCAGCTCTTGAAAAAGTAGAATGCCCAGACACATACCCTGCAAATGGTGGCGTAACAAACGATGGCCGTTGATACGGAAACCATTCTTCGGCCAAAATCCAACCTACTCCTGCTTCATCTACATTAGGGTCGGCAATCTCGCCCGGACCACGCCAAGCATATACTTTAATTTTATGTAGGTTTTCATTAAAAGCTCCCGCCAAAGGGTCACCCTCTTCAACCAATTCGATATAGTCTTCAATAAGAGGCAAACCGTGCGGGCTATAACGTGGTAAGGCTGGATCGCTCGATTGTCCTTGATCGCTCATATACCTAATAGCACTCACCGGTCTTACATAATCGTAATACCCTTTTATGCCCCAAGCTGAAATGGCTACATCGTGCATCGCGCCGCCCAGAATAAAGTAAGATTTTACGTCCCATTCCAAATCTGAAAGTACTTTTCCGTTTCCACGAAACTCTTTGACTAATTCAGGTTGATCGTTTACATAATTTAAAATAGTGAACCAGTGTCCGGGCGGAGTTTCACTATCGGGTCCATCAGCCCAAAATTCGGCTAATACACGAGCGTAATCGCCGCGAGGCACCAATTGTTCTTGGTATGGTTTTCCTGTTGCGGGGTTTAAATCACGTCCATTACTTGGATCACCTCCTTCTTTATAATTATAGAATGATTTGTATTCTTCAAAAGCGGTAGGAAAATCGGTGCTGCTAAAATTACCTATACTTGCTGGTGAAATATCAACCATCACCTCATCGGTTGGATCTAAATGTGAACTCCATACAGAAACCATAGCGAAACTCCATTTGAACGGATCTTCTATGCCCATGTAATCCTGAATGTACCAAGGATCACCCGGATCGTAATAACAATTGTAATCGAAATCTGGTGTTGAATATGTTTTTAAGTCCTTTTCATTTAAAGAAAAAGGGACGACAGCACCCCATTCTGGACCTAAAAATGGTGGTTGCCCACCAGGAATGGTGTTTCCACTTTGGTCTACCCAATTCTCCACTTTTAAAGGTTGCCAATGGTTTGGATATTCCAAGGTTGAATTTCCTACAAAATCAAGATTTAAAGCTTCATTTAAAGGCTCATAAAACCTATTCTCATAATCATTGGCTTCATTAGATCCGTCTTGTAATCCAAAAGCTATTAATTGTTCAGCAATGTAATTTCCTAAAGCAGCTGGATTTCCGTTTTTGTAATTAGATGAAATATAGTTTTTATCATATCCTAATTCATCCATTAAACTGTCTATTGATTCAAAAATCTCTTCTTTTCCAGGCGAGTTTTGAAAACGATGTTTTATTAATCGGTACACTGCATAACTAATGGCTTTTTCTTGTGCTTCGGAAGTAATTTCTGATGTTTCAAAACCTTCAAATTCACTTGTATAATCGCCAATCGTATTTCCTAAAAAATAGGGAGCAGCTTGCTTATCAAACACAGCCCAAACATCATACATCGCAACCGAAGTATGAAATAAGTTACGTGCATGTACCACTGGCCGAGCAAAATCGTTTCGAATGCCATGCAGGACTTCTTCATTCCATTTTCTGGCAATGGACTGTGAAAAGGCAGTTGCTGAAACAGCGAGTATTAAAAAAAGAAGTACTACTTTCTTCATAATGAATCCAAATGTACGAAACATCACACAATCAATTCATTAAAATTTATCCATAAAGCATTAATCCAATATATTAGGAAACCATATTAAATTGCTATTTTTGTTAGAAGCCGAAACTACTAATATGAACTACCAAAACTCACTGGAATTTGCAGAAAAATTAGACACTGAAGATAGCTTGTCGCATTTCAGAAAAAAATTCCATATCCCTACCGATGCAAACAATAATGAACTAATTTATCTCTGCGGAAACAGTCTGGGATTACAGCCTAAAACTACTTCAGAATACATTCAAAAAGAGCTGCAAGATTGGGCAAAACTAGGGGTTGAAGGCCATACCGAAGCAGAACACCCTTGGTTGCCATACCACGAATTGCTTACCAAAAGCATGGCTAAAATAGTAGGTGCGAAACCTAGCGAAGTGGTGATGATGAATACGCTGACCACCAACCTCCATTTAATGATGGTTTCGTTTTACCAACCCACTGACAAAAAATATAAGATAGTAGTAGAAGCCGATGCGTTTCCTAGCGATAAATACGCGATGGAAAGTCAGTTACACTTTCATGGCTACGACTCAAAAGAAGGACTCATCCTTTGGAAACCCAGAGAGGGCGAAGAATTATGTCGTTTTGAAGATTTAGAAGCTATTATGAAAGAGCAAGGTGACGAAATCGCTTTGTTAATGATTGGGAGCACCAATTATTACAGCGGACAATCCTATCCTTTGAAAAAAATAACCGAATTAGGCCACAAATATAATTGTAAAGTAGGTTTCGACTTAGCACACGGAGCAGGTAACATTCAACCGAACTTACATGAAATGGGAGCCGATTTTGCTGTATGGTGCAGTTATAAATATTTAAACAGCGGCCCAGGAAGTTTAGGCGGTTGTTTTGTGCATGAGCGCCACGCCAACAACAAAGACCTAAAAAGGTTTGCTGGTTGGTGGGGTCATAATAAAGAAACCCGTTTTAATATGCGCAAGGATTTTGATGCCTTACCGGGTGCGGAAGGCTGGCAGTTAAGCAATCCACCAATTTTATCAATGGCGGCAATTAGAGCATCGTTAGATGTTTTTGAAGAAGCTGGTTTTGAAAACCTTCGGAAGAAATCGGTTAAACTAACCGGCTTTTTAGAATTTCTTTTAGATGAAATGAATAACGAAAGTATTTCGGTTATTACCCCAAGAAACCCAGAAGAACGTGGCTGCCAATTATCCATTCAAGTAAAGAATGCCGATAAAAATTTACATACAAAATTAACCGAAGCTGGTGTAATTAGTGATTGGCGTGAACCCGATGTAATCCGTATTGCCCCTGCCCCACTTTACAATAGTTTTAGTGATGTGTTTCAATTTGTCCAAAAACTGAAACAAGTAGTAAACAATTAATATCGAGCAGCAAACTTCACCTTTATGAATAAAAAAGAAAACATATTAGTAATCGGCGCCGGACTCTGCGGAAGTTTACTCAGCTTACGATTAGCACAACGCGGATATCAAGTAACCTTAATTGAAAAAAGACCTGACCTCCGCAAAACAACCCAAGATGCTGGGCGTTCTATCAACTTAGCGTTAAGTGATCGTGGATTAAGAGGGTTGCGACTTGCCGGTGTTGAAGAAGCTGCCAAAGAGCTCTGTATTCCCATGAACGGGCGGATGATTCATGACCGGGAAAGTAATACGTTTTTAAGCAAATATAGCGGACGGCAAAATGAATATATTAATTCGGTTTCAAGACCTGGGTTAAATAAATTACTGTTAGATGCTGCGGAAGCAATGCCGAACGTAACCATTATATTTAATCACGGTTGTAAAACAGTCGATTTACCTAATGCTTCGGCAACTTTTAAAAATTACGAAACCAATGAAGAGGTTACATTAAGCGGAGACATTCTATTAGGAACGGACGGTGCCGGTTCAGCCGTTAGAAAAAACATGTTTTTACATAAAAAGTTTTTGTTCAGCTTTTCGCAAGATTGGTTAACCCATGGTTATAAAGAACTGGAAATTCCTGCTACAAAAGATGGAAGCTATCGCACTTATACCAATGCGTTGCACATTTGGCCACGCGGAGAAGATATGCTTATTGCCCTGCCCAATTTAGATGGAAGTTTCACAGTAACCCTATTTCTTCCGTATAAAAACAGCGACTACTGTTTCGAAAATTTAAATACACCAGAACGTGTTACGGAATATTTCAAAAAAGAATTTCCAGATGCTTTACAATTAATGCCCAATTTAGCTGAAGAATTTTTCAATAACCCAACTGGGCCTTTAGGCACGATAAAATGTTCACCTTGGAGTACTTATGGAAAAACGCTTTTATTAGGAGATGCGGCCCACGCGATTGTTCCTTTTTACGGACAAGGGATGAATGCTTCTTTTGAAGATGTGGTGGTTTTTGATGAAATACTAGATAAGTTTGAGACTAAAGAAGATATAAAGACCGATTGGAAAATCGTATTTTCAGAATATGAAGCCAAACGAAAAAAAGACACCGATGCCATTGCTGATTTAGCAGTCGATAACTTTCACGAAATGAAAGAACATACCGCAAGTCCGTTATTCCAGCGAAAAAGAAAATTGGAAACTGCTTTTGAAGCCGAATTTCCTCAGGAGTATTACAGTAAATATTCTTTGGTAACCTTTAACGAACACATTAGCTATGACGAAGCGTTGCGAAAAGGACGAGCACAGGACAAAGCCATTTTAAACTTGCTGGATGATGGAAAATTACCCGATTCGCTATCGCTTCAGGAAAAATTAAAGTTGGTAAAAAGAGAAACCAAAGAGATTATGCACGATGATGCAGTGGTAAAAAACTTAAAATAAAAAACATGAGCAATAAAAGTAAATTGGTAGAAGGAAAAGCAACACCTCGTGGAGCGTATCCACATGTAAAACGAGTGGGCGACTTTATTTTTATTAGCGGGACCAGCTCAAGATTGCCCGATAATACTATTGCCGGTGCCAACCAAGTGGACGAAATGGGCAGTATGCAGTTTGATATTAAAGAACAAACCCGAGCCGTCCTTGAAAACATAAAAGATTATCTCGCTACCGAAAACGCAACTTTAGAAGACGTGGTAGATGTGACTACGTTTTTAGTAAATATGAATGATTTTGCTGGTTACAACGAAGTGTATGCCCAGTTTTTCAAAAAAGAAACAGGACCAGCGCGAACAACGGTTGCGGTACATCAATTACCACATCCACATTTAATGGTAGAAATTAAGGCAATGGCGTATAAGCCTGTTAGTGAGTAGTGAGTAGTGAGTAGTGAGTAGTGAGTAGTGAGTAGTGAGTAGTGAGTAAAAATTTAGTCAAATATGAAATCAATACACCAAATTACACTTTTCTTTTTAGTTGTTTCAATGGGCTATGCACAAACAAAGCCTATTGAAGTTTCAAAAAAACCATTTTCAATTGGTGAAACGCTTACGTTTCATTCTGAAATACTAAAGGAAGAACGAGCTCTAAACGTGTATTTGCCACATAATTTTTCCGAAGAGAAAGAATATCCCGTTATTTATTTGTTGGATGGGTCGGCCGATGAAGATTTTATTCATATTGCTGGCTTGGTTCAGTTTGGTTCTTTTTCATGGATTAATATGATTCCAGAAACCATAGTAATTGGGATTGCCAATGTGAGCAGAAATCGAGATTTTACGTACCCATCTACTGATAAGGAATATGTAAAAAAATATCCTGAAACGGGTCATTCAGAAAAATTCATTGCGTTTCTAGAAAAAGAGCTACAACCTTTTGTGGAAAAGCAATATCCCGTAACTTCAGAAAAAACATTGATTGGGCAGTCATTGGGTGGCTTATTGGCGACAGAAATATTATTTAAAAAACCCGATCTGTTTAAAAACTACATTATCGTTAGTCCAAGTTTGTGGTACGATTACGAATCCTTACTTAAAAGGGAACCACAATTGTATGATACTGAAAAATCAATTCACGTCGCTGTTGGAGAAGAAGGGGATATTATGAAGCGGGTTGCAAAACAACTTCATAAAAAACTGGAAAAGAACAAAAAAGATAATACTGCTTTATACTATCATTTTTTAAAAGAACAAGATCACGGCGATGCTCTACATTTGGCCGTTTACGATGCTTTTGAAAAATTATTTGCTTCGCAAGAGAAAAAATAACCTACTGCTATGGAAAAAATCCTAAACTATATTGATGGAATATATATCGAACCACAATCCAATAAGTGGCTGGATAACTATAATCCGTCGAACGGTGAGGTATATTCACAAATAGCAAATTCAAACGCAGATGATGTAGCGAAGGCATACGAGGCTGCTGAAGAAGCTTTCCCAGAATGGAGCAATACTACCCTTGAAAAGCGTAGCCGTATCCTCTTAAAAATAGCTGATTTAATTGAAGAAAAATTAATCAAATTAGCTGAAGCTGAAGCCAAAGACAATGGCAAACCATTAAGTTTAGCGTTAGCCATAGATGTTCCTAGAGCGTCTGCTAACTTTCGATTTTTTGCAAATGCCATCACACAATTTGCCAGTGAAGCCCACGAAAGCGTAGGGTTGAATAGTATGAATTTTACGTTGCGACAGCCTTTGGGTGTTGTAGGTTGTATTTCACCGTGGAACCTTCCTTTATATTTATTTACTTGGAAGATTGCTCCTGCAATTGCAGCGGGAAATACAGTCGTAGCAAAACCCAGCGAAGTAACACCGATGACCGCTTATTTGTTAGGTGACATTCTAACGGAAGCTGGTTTACCAAAAGGCGTGTTGAATATCGTTCACGGCACGGGACCATCTGCTGGACAAGCCATTGTGGAACACTCAAATATCAAAGCTATTTCATTTACTGGCGGCACTAAAACTGGTGAGCATATCGCTCGCACCGCTGCCCCGATGTTTAAAAAGCTATCGTTGGAATTAGGCGGAAAAAACCCCAATCTCATCTTTGCTGATTGTGATTATGAAAATATGCTAGAAACGACAGTAAAGTCTTCGTTTGCCAATCAAGGACAGATTTGTCTTTGCGGAAGCCGGATTTTTGTAGAAGAATCCATCTACGAACAATTCAAAAAAGACTTTATTGAAAAAGTATCACAATTAAAAGTTGGCGATCCGTTTAATGCTGAAACTAATTTGGGTGCGTTGGTATCGAAACCTCATTTAGAAAAAGTACAATCCTATATTAAAATTGCTGAAGAAGAAGGCGGGAAAATCCTTTTTGGTGGCAAGACTGTTACGGTTGAAAATTTAGAAAACGGCTATTATTTACAACCTACTATTATTGAAGTATACGACGATCAATGTCGTGTAAACCAAGAAGAAATATTCGGCCCAGTAGTTACTCTTATGCCATTTAAAACCGAAGCTGAAGCTCTACAAATGGCTAATGGAGTACAATATGGCTTATCAGCTACACTTTGGACTAATAACCTAGACCGAACTATGCGATTGTCTAAACAATTACAATCTGGAATTGTTTGGGTAAACACGTGGCTTAACCGTGATTTACGCACCCCTTTTGGCGGTATGAAAAACAGCGGCGTAGGCCGGGAAGGTGGTTTTGAAGCGCTTCGGTTCTTTACCGAACCAAAAAATGTTTGTATTAAATATAGTGATAGAGCGTAGTGGGTAGTTTTTAGTAGGTAGAAAGAAGTAGTGAATAGTATATTTCACTCAGATTTATCTAATTCTGTTTTTTTATAACTCAAATTTATTCCAAAAATAATTGCTTGAATAATTCCAACTATCCAATAAGTAGGAAAACGTAAAAATGTATAAACAACCTCGAAACTATCCATCCAAGGTCCTGATGTAATTTTTACTCTGGTAAGTTCAATTGCAATTGAAAGAATTGGTAAAACAATACCAAAAGATACTGCACCGATTAAACAGCCTATTTTCCAATCAACTTTTCTGTTCCAAAATCTAAAATTTAGAAAAATGAGAACAGCAAAAAATGTATAATCAAAATATCCTAATAACATTTCTCCTTAAAAACACTAATTAAAAAAACTAATCTTCCTCATCCGCCCCATATACTAAATTAATAAAATCCTCTTTCGGGATGGCGCCGAAATATGCTTCGATATCGACGTTTTCTAATATATTTTCTATGTCAGTTTTTTCATAACGGGCGCCAATGAATAATTCTTCTAGTTTTTCAACAGGCTCTCTTCCGAAGAAATCACCAAACACTTTAAAGTTTTGAATGTGTCCTTTTTCAACAAAAATTCGAAGATCTAATGTTCCAGCAGCAAATCTGTGTTCACGTTGTATATTGAATTTTGGCGAACTTCCGTAATTCCATTCCCAAGTGTCGTATTTTTCTTCTTTTAGTTTGTGAACACCTTCCCATTCTTCATCTGTAAGGCGATAGGTTTCAAAATCGTCCCGTTCTTCGTATAAACCTTCTAAAATTTTGGATCGAAAAGTTTCAATATCCATCTTTTCCTCCATAAATTCTGAAATATTAGCCACCCGACTCCGTACCGATTTGTGACCTTTACTTTCGATCTTACTCATCTTAACCTGCAGTGCATTAGCAACCTCACTTAAATCACTATCTAACAATAAAGTTCCGTGGCTTACCATTCGTTTTCCAGTTGAAAACTGGGCATTACCAGATATCTTTTTATCATTTGCAACGACATCGTTTCTTCCTTTCATTTCAGCTGGGACACCCATGCTGTTCAGCACTTTTACAACAGGTGCCGTTACTTTTTTAAAATTATTCAAGCTTTTAATATCATGGTCCGTTATAAAACTGAAGTTTAAGTTTCCGAAGTCATGATACACCGCTCCCCCGCCTGAGACACGTCGAACTATTTTAATACCGTGTTCTTCCACATATTCGTGGTTAATTTCTTCTAAGGTATTTTGGTTTCGACCAATAATTATAGAAGGTTCATTTATGTAAAATAAGAGGTAATCATTGTCAAAACTGAAGTTTCGGACAATATATTCTTCTAAAGCCAAATTAAGATGTGGATTGGTAATCCCTTCATTTTCAATAAAAATCATAGCATTGTTTTTAGTAAAATTGAATTTTCAAGATACTCAAAAATTGTGGAAAGACGTCACATTTCAGAAATAGGGTGTAACATAAAAGTGTCCCATAAAATCATAGTATATTTACAGAACAAAGTATATAAATCGCTCAATTAAGAACTCATGAATTTGAATTTGAATTTTAAATCGGCGCTTGTTTGCGGAAGTAGTGCCGGAATAGGAAAAGCATCAGCAATGGAATTGGCTTCGTTAGGAACCAGTGTCACCTTAGTTGCCAGAAATGAAGAGAAGCTAAAAGATGTTATGTCGCAATTACCAACCGGTGACGGACAACGACACGATTACATTGTAGCCGATTTTTCAAACCCTGAAACCCTTAAAGAAAAAATTGAAGCAGCGACAAAAGACAAAGTTTTTCATATTTTGTTAAACAATACTGGGGGACCAAAAGGCGGACCTCTTTTTTCGGCAGATACGGAAGAATTTACCAAAGCCTTTTCTCAACACTTGGTTTGTAACCAAATATTAGTGCAAGCGGTTGTTCCTGGAATGAAAAAAGTAGGCTACGGACGTATTATTAATATTATCTCCACTTCGGTAAAACAACCCATTGAAGGCTTGGGGGTAAGCAATACTATTCGTGGTGCCGTTGCCAATTGGAGTAAAACGTTGGCTAGCGAACTGGGTAGTTTTGGTATTACAGTAAACAATGTACTTCCAGGTTTTACAGCTACTGATCGTTTGGATAATATTGTAGGTAATGCTGCTAAAAAGTTTGATAAAACCGAAGAAGAAGCAGCTGAATTCATGAAAAGTTTAGTTCCTGCAGCTCGTTTTGCACAACCTGAAGAGACTGCGTATGCGGTTGCCTTTTTAGCTAGTGAAGCCGCGAGTTATATAAACGGTATTAATTTACCGGTTGATGGTGGCCGCACAAAAAGCTTATAAGCAAAAATTGCTTTCAATACTTTTTATTGTAACTTTAACTAAACACACCAACGAATAAAAAACCTGAATAAGCCAATCTTATATGAAACGAAAACTTCGCATTAACGGTCATTCGCATCTACTTCCCTATCCAGAGGAAATTCCTCAGTTTATGAAAGACAAGGAAATTTTTTGGGTAGATGATGACCGGAAGTTTATGCTTCAGAAAGATTGGAGCCGTCCAGTGACCGATTCCAGCTTTTTTCTAGATGAAAAATTAGCTTGGATGGAACGTTATAAAATTGATCACGCTGTAGTTTTAAACCTTTCGCAACTCTACGGAAACGGACTTCGTGTTGAAGAAATGAAACAAGCGCTACGTTTTCAGAATGATTTTAACGCAAAAGTACAGCATGAAAATCCGTCGAAATTTACCTGCGGATTTGTAGTACATCCTGGATTTGTAAGAGGCGCATTATGGGAAATTGAACGCTGTGTAGAAGAATTAGGATTGCAGCTTTTATGCCTGCCAACCCATTATATGGATACCATTGGAACGTGGCGTTGCATTTTTGATGAAGAAAATGAACCCATTTTTGAATTAGCAAGTAAGTATAATTTAGCGGTTGAAATTCATCCTTATGATGGGGAAAAGTTTATCAAATTAGAAAATACTACTTGGCGTTTCCACCTCATCTGGATGTTGGCACAATGTGCCGATGCGTATCACTTTTTAAGTTTAAATGGTTACGCAGATAAATATCCAAATATGCGTACATGTTTTGCACACGGCGGCCAATTAGCACAAATAAACTTAGGACGACGTATACAAGGTTTTGATGGCAGACCTGATTTATTTGAAGGCAAAACACACCCTAGAAAAGCCGTTGGACATAAAAATATTTTCTTTGACACCTTAGTACACGATACTGGCTCCTTAAAGTTATTGGTAGAAAATCAAAACCCAAAACAAATTTTAATGGGGTTAGATGACCCTTATCCACTTGGTGAAATGGAAAGTGCGGTGCAATCTTCCTATCCTGGTAAAATATTAGATCTTGCCCAAGAGCGAGATATTTTAACCCAAGATGAATGCGATGCCATTTGGGAAGACAATGTAATACAATGGCTTTGTGGTGATGACGAAGCAGCAAAAAAGAAGCTAGTTAATAGAATTCTTAGTTAAAACTCATGACAGAAGTCGCTAGGTTTTATATACTTTCTCACATTTTTATAGCATTAATCGGTGGGGTGCTTTTACTAGCGATTTGGTATCACATTCGAAAACAGTTTAAACATATTTTAGAAGAAGATGAATCTGAAAAGCGAGTAGATAAAGCACTACTCTATTTAAGTTTTGCTATGTTCGTTTGGGTTGTTTCTGGTATTTGGAGTTATGCAGGAATACTCTTTTCATTTATAGATACTCAAGGATACCAATTGGGAGTAAACCTACTTTCCATTGTAAACAATATGTTTTTATTGTTGGCGCTTTTTTATTTCTATTACGCCCCGCAATTTATTTATCACAATAAGAAAAACATAAAGAAGATTATTGGTCTAATTATCGCTACTGCCGTTATCACGTTTTTATTGCCTCAAATTTTAGGAGATTCAAACACCATTCAAAACATAAAAATAAGCAGCATTCCAGATTTATTATTATCTGCGTTTTTATGTTATTTATTAGGCGTTTCATTTTATAGAACCTTCGCATACCGAGGATTGAAACTAATAGGAATAATCGCTGTTTTGGTAATTGTTTTAACCTTCACTTCGCAAGTTTCAGAAGCATTTTTAACCTTCGGAAATGATTTCAGCAACAACTTTATTAAAATTATTGCCAAAACGTCTTTAATTGCTGTTTTCCTAGTGCTAGCTACTATTTGGGTAATTCGACTTGCAAGCATGCCGAAACCTAACGAAATGGCTATCTCTTTTCTAGATTGGAGTTTGGTTAAAATAAATATTCCCACCAAAGGTATTGTAGATCAGGTAATCGATTTTGGGTCTAAAACTACACAATATAAAAACTTACTGAAGTTTGCCATTAGACGAAAATATGCTGAAGGAATTTCACAAAGCATTTTGGTTAATCTCGGCGGTGAAATAAAAAACCAAACCTACGTCACCCGGATTATTGAAAATATAAATGATATTCTACAATTAGAAGGAAGCGATAAGTTGGACAGACGCGACCTTTTTATCTTTATAGGCGAAAGCAGATATCGACTTCGTATTGTTCCTACTAATATTGTGATTGATCAAACATTAGTAGAAGAATTTTCAGAAACACCTGAAAACAAAGAATATAAAACTATTTGTAATTAATTGTTACTTCGCTCACAATTGCTCACAACCCACTATTTTTTGTTATAATTTAAAACAGTCTTTTCAATCTTAATGATTGGCTCCTATATTGCTCAAAAGTTTAACATACAACTATGAGCAACATGACAACCAACAACGAGTCTACTGAGGTTCTTGGACATCCAAAAGGATTACTTTACTTATTTTTTGCTGAATTATGGGAACGTTTTTCCTTCTACGGAATGCGTGCCCTATTAGTTCTTTATATGACTAAACACCTATTGTTTGATGACGATATGGCTTTTGGTGTTTATGCGGCGTACATGTCTTTAGTGTATGTGACTCCAATGATTGGTGGAATTTTAGCTGATAAAATTTTAGGATATAGAAAATCGATTATACTAGGAGGTATCTTAATGGTACTAGGTCACTTTTTTCTAACTATTGAACTTCCTATTTTCTTTTATGGATCTTTGGGGTTGATTATCGTTGGAAACGGCTTTTTTAAACCTAACATTTCTTCTTTTGTAGGCGAATTGTACCAACAAGGAGACACTAGAAGGGATTCTGGGTTTACTATTTTTTACCTCGGCATTAATTTAGGTGCTGCAATTGCTCCTTTAGCCTGTGCATGGTTTGCTGCAAATTATGGATGGCACTATGGTTTTGTGTTGGCTGGAATTGGGATGGTTGCCGGACTTTTGGTTTTTAACCGCGGTTTAAAAAGCAATGTATTTGGCACTAAAGGAAAAGTGCCTTCTCTTGAAAAATATAACTTAAAAACGCTTGGTTTAAATAAAGGGAAATGGATTGTAATCTGTTCTTTGGTATCAGTAGTTATTTTTGCGACGATTGTAAGGTTTCACGAATTTGAAAGCTATCTGGTGTGGATTGTTTCGCTTTTCTTAATTGCCTATATAACGTATATAATTTCAACCGTAAGTATTAAAGAGAAGAAACGATTATTAGTTGCTGTCTATTTTACCATTTTATACACGTTATTCGCTGCTATTTTTGAACAAGCTGGAAGTTCATTAACCCTATTTGCCGATAGAAATGTAAACTTAGTTGGAATGGACGCTGCAGGCACCAACAGCATCAACGCAGGTTTTATCATACTTTTTGCGGTGCCTTTTTCTATGTTATGGACATTTTTAAGCAAACGAAATAGCAACCCTAATTCAGCTATAAAATTTGGCTTAGGACTTGTATTCCTTGGTCTTGGTTTTCTAATTTTCGCGATGTCTGCAAATAGTGTTGACGACTTTGCAAGAACCTCTATGATATATTTAATACTAGGTTATATGGTACTGACAATTGGGGAATTATTTTTATCACCTATTGGATTGTCAAAAATGACTGAATTGTCTCCATTAAAATATACGGCTTTCATTATGGGGGTTTGGTTTTCTGCCAATTTCTTTGGACACTTTTTTGCAGGAAAAATTGCGAAACTGACAGCTGCTTCAAGTGGAGAGTCTACTGTTTTTTCAACTGGTTTTTTCGGAACCATTACCGAGCAAGTAAGCGGGTTGACTACGCAAAGTATTTTAACGGGAAGTGAAAGCTTACAACAACTATTTTCGTATGTTTCAGTGTATGCAAGTTTTGGTACCATTAGTATAATTGTGGGTATCTTTGCAATATTAATTTCACCATTCATTAAAAAAATGATGGGTGGTATACACTAAACACAGTAATATGGATTTCCTTCCTGAAGAAATAAATACCTACGTAGAAAAACATTCTCAACCTGAACCCGAGCTTTTACAAAAGCTAAATAGAGAAACGTGGCAAAAGATATTAGCTCCACGAATGTTGAGCGGACATCTACAAGGGCGTGTATTAAGTATACTTTCTAAATTAATAAACCCAAAAAATATTTTGGAGATTGGAACTTACACAGGATACTCTGCGCTGTGTTTGGCCGAAGGTATGCAAAAGGAAGGCGAGCTCCATACGATTGATATCAATGAAGAGTTACACGATTTTCAGCGAAAATACTTCGATGCTTCAGGCTTTGGAGAACAAATAATACAGCACACAGGAAATGCTTTAGAAATTATTCCGAAACTATCTCAAACTTTTGATTTGGTCTTTATTGATGCTGATAAAAGCAATTACCCTAAGTACCTCGACATTATTCTTCCAAAATTAAAAAGCGGATCGGTTATTTTAAGTGATAATGTGTTGTGGAGTGGCAAGGTCGTTCAGCCAGTTAAAAAAGAGGATAAGGATACGGAAGCATTGCTGAAGTATAACAAACTGCTCAATGAGCATCCTAAACTGGAAACCGTTTTATTGCCTATTCGAGATGGGCTAACGGTTAGTAGAGTGATATAGTTTATAACAAAAAATGGTTCAGAAAAATTTCTGAACCATTTTTGTTAACTTTATTTATAATTTACTGAACCGCTTGTAAAGCATCGATATTTCCGTAGCCTTTTGTACTATCTTTATTAGGGTAAAACTCGGAACTCTGTCGCATCTTATTTAACACCTGGCTTCTACTCCAAGTTGGATGGCGTTCCCAAACCAACGCTGCAATTCCGGCAGTTGTTGCAGTCGCCACTGAAGAACCGCCTACATAATCAGTATCTCCATTATAAAAACCTAATACAGCACTAGTACGTCCGTTATCATTTGCACGTTGCATTACGATTGTAAATTCAATTTCACTACCATCGTGACAAGTAGCACACTGTTGGTACGTTCCATCATCGGTTATTCCGGTTACGGCAACCGTTTCGCTCATACTGGCAGGAAAAATCACCGGATACCAATTAGTGAAGTCTAAGGAAGTTCCACCAGCTGCAAATATAAGTTTCCCTCTGCTATGTGCATACCGTACAGCATCTTTTACATTGTTAATAGACCAAGGATACCCGATAGACATAGATATAATTTTTACGTCGCTTCTATCTGCCAATTGTCGTAAAGCATCTTTTACACCTTTACGTTCGTGATAATCATTCAGCAATACATCTTCCGTAGCACGATACGCTATTAGGTTTGAGTTGTACGCCACCCCTACAGGTAGGTTATTATTATTTCTAGGGGAAGCAATGGTTGAGCCCATACTGGTTCCGTGACCACATTTATCATGCGGACCATCATAATTGTTAGACCACGGCCAAGATGAATCGATAAACGTTCCATATTTCTGAATGGTTCGGCCACTACTATATCCATCGTTAAAATTACTGCCTAATAGTGACTGACTTTGTGAAACTCCTGTATCAATCAGACCGACAGTTACACCAGATCCAGTACTATAGCCCCAAGCTTGTTCAATATTATGTTCATCATACGTCCAACTTACCAGAGAACCTGGTGCAATTGTACGGTAATCATTATTGTTTAAGGTTTGGCCATCTTTGCCACAACCACTAGACGATCGGTTTTGCGGATATTGTTCGCTATAAAAGAAAGAATACGCGTTGGGCTCCATATACCGAATATCGTCTCGTTTCCTTAATTCGGTAATTGTTTTCAGGGATTTTACCTGAACATCAATTACATTTAGTACATCATCGTCTTCGAAAAGAGTTTCTTTTCGAGAACCTTTCTCTATTGAAATTACTTCAGAAACGATTGCGTTTTTAGAATCGGTAAGTCTTGCATTCTTCTCAGTGCTGAAGCTTTCTCCTTTTTCTCCATATCCAACGGTTAAAATACCGCTTCCGTGCACCGTGGCACTCCACAATACTTGATCGGACGTTTTATCCCAACTAAAATCGCCCGTACGGCGCAATTGTTCGTCAATGATTTTGTTGATTTGGGGGATAGTTAATAATTCTTGTGAAGTTTCAGAAGTAAGATCAATTTCTTGAGTTTCTTCTGTTAGGGGATTGTCTTTTGTACAGCCTATCACAATTATTGCGAACGTGGCCAATACTACAAGTTGTAGTTTTTTCATAGGTTTGATGGTTTAATTAATAAAACATCAAGATACAAAAAATAGAAATTAATACGAGGAAGCTACTCTAAGTCTCTAACTTTTAGCTTGTCATGCTCTAAGGCTTTTTTGCACAATTTATAAAATATAATTGCGAAAATAGTACCTACTAAAGCTCCTACAAGTATATCGCTTGGATAATGAACACCTACATAAATTCTGCTTGTTACAAAAATAAGCGGCCAAAGGTAAGCTAGAAATATCCATTTGGTTTTCTGCCTTAAAATTAGAGCCATAAATGTGGTTACTGAAAAGCTAGAAGATGCATGCCCCGAAAAAAAGCTATAGTTAATGGGTTTTTGGAGAATACGAATAATCTCAGACAATGCTTCAACATTATTTGGTCTTAATCTGGCAACATAATCTTTTACAAAACCTGTAAAGAAAATAGTAATTCCGAAGGTTAGCAACAAGAAGAAAAGGATAGCTCCTCCTCGTTTCCATTTAAAGTAGTAGAATATTAAAAAAAAGAAAAGTAAGAAAAGTGGTGTCCAAGTTTCTATTTGTGTGGCGGTAATCCAAAAATTGTCAAACTTTTCTATTCCTAAAGAGTTAAGAAATACAAACAACTCTCTGTCCCATTCTTTTAGAATGTCAAACATTAAAATCTGCGTTTAATGGGACCGGTAATTTCGTCTACATCTTCTTTTACTTTATCAATCTCCTCACGTACATCTTTTGTAATATCAATATCAAGCCCTTGTTTTTCGGCACTTTTAGTGATTTCAGATTTAATATCATTTGTAGCGTCTTTAAGTTGACGCATACCTTTACCTAAACCTTTAGCGATTTCGGGAACTTTATCAGCACCAAAAACCAGTAGTACGATAAAGAGTATAAATACAATTTCGGTACCGCTTATAAATAAAAAGATTGCCTCTGCATACATACTGCAAATATAAACAAGAATATTATGCTACACGAAAAAGCCCCGTTAAAACAACGAGGCTTTGTGTATATAAATTTCAGAAAAAGTTATTCTTCTACTTTGTTTTTAAATTTATCAAAATCACCTAATTTTTTACGTTTAGGCCAACTATTGTTTTCGGTATCAATATCTGCTGTTTCTTCATCTGGATCAACCACTATCTTCGTAATTTCTTTGTCTGAAGCAATTACTTTTCCTACTTCTTTGTCATTTTTTCTCCAAATTTGAGCCGGATATTTCACTCGCTCTGTACTTCCATCACTATAGGTATACTCAGCTATAATAGGCATCGGGATGCCTCCTGGCTTTTCATAAACTATTTCATAAAAGTAATTTGGTTTTTTTAGATTTTTCCTTTCTTCAGAAGAAAGATTATCCATTATATATTCTTGTAAAGTGGTTACATCGTCTAAAGAAGCATTTTTCATACTTTCCTCATAATCATCGCTTCCTTCTTCAACCATATAGACTAATGGTGGTAAATCGCTCTCCTGCATGCCTCTAGCTTCCATCATATCTCGTACTTGTTGGTTCATTTTTGAAGTTACATAGAAACGTTTTACATCTTTCACTCCAATATCTGTGTATTCGGTGCTATAAAACCAAGCTCTCCAATACCAGTCTAAATCTACAGCTGAAGCATCCTCCATCGTTCTGAAAAAATCTTCTGGGGTTGGGTGTTTAAACTTCCAACGATTAGCATAGACTTTAAAAGCATAATCAAACAACTCGCGACCCATTACAGTTTCGCGCAAAATGTTTAATGCCGTTGCCGGTTTTCCGTAAGCATTGCTACCAAAGCTGTAGGTGTTTAAACCTTTCGTCATTATCGGGGCGATGTAATCTTGATCGCCTGCCATATAATTCACGATGTTTTTGGCAGGACCTCTTCTAGATGGATATTTTGTATTTGGTGCAATAGCATCAGGGTACCACTCGCCAAAATCTTGCTCTGCTACGTATTGTACAAATGTGTTAAGGCCTTCATCCATCCACGTCCATTGACGTTCATCACTATTTACAATCATAGGGAAATAATTGTGGCCAACTTCGTGAATAATTACTGAAATCATACCATATTTAGTACGCTCACTGTAGTTTCCATCTTCATCTGGACGTCCGTAATTCCAGCAAATCATAGGGTATTCCATCCCTTGATTTTTTGCGTGCACTGAAATTGCTTTAGGATATGGATAATCAAATGTCATTCGAGAGTACGATTTTAAAGTACTCGCTACGGCTTTTGTTGAATACTCTTCCCATAGAGGGTTCCCTTCTGGTGGATACATAGACACAGCCATTACATCATTACCGTTGTTTTGCTTAACAGCCATCATATCCCAAATGTAACGTCTTGATGATGCAAATGCATAATCACGCACATTTTGAGCTATAAACTTCCATGTTATTTTATCTTTTGAAAATCCTTTTGAGGCTGCCTCAGCTTCTTCCTGAGTTACTATTAACACCGGTTTTTCATATGACTCTTTCGCTTCTTCATAACGATTCATCATTTCTTTACTAAAAATCTTTTTCCTATTTTGAAGTGTTCCTGTAGCATCTAACACATGATCTGCAGGAGTGGTAATATTTACTTCAAAATTTCCGAATGGTAAAGCAAATTCATCACGACCCCAAAATTGACTGTTTTGCCAACCTTCAACGTCATTGTAAACTGCCATACGTGGATAAAACTGTGCAATTACATAGCCACGGTTACCATCTTTAAATTCTTCATATCCACTACGGGCTCTATCTATAGTATGATTAGGAATATTATACCACCACTTAATTGAAAATTTAAATTGTTCTCCTGTCAACAGGGGCTGCGGCATCTCAATGCGCATCATAGTCCTGTTTATAGTATGCGGAAGATCATCACCTTTTTCATTTTTAACTTCTTGGATATTAAAACCACCATCAAAAGCAGCACCCATATGTTGTTGCACAAAAGAGCCCGCCGCATCGGCAGGAGCAGCTCCGCTTGGTTCTATCAATGGGGATTTTGAATCTTTGGCTCGAACGTTTTGGTCCAATTGCACCCATAAATATTCTAAAGGGTCTGGTGAGTTGTTGGTGTAAGTAATAATCTCGGCTCCATAAATTCTTTTATTTTCATCGTCGAGCTCTATGTTCATCTCGTAATCTGCCCGCTGTTGGTAATAGTTTGGTCCAGGAGCACCGCTAGCGCTTCGGTATTGGTTAGGAGTAGAAAACTCCTCATAAAGTTGTTTAAAGCGATTATTGTTGGTGTGTCCGGGCTCACGCTCGTTTCCATTGTTTTGATCCTGTGCGTAACTCGTTCCTGCTGAAAGAAACAAGATTACTAAGGAAAGGCATTTAAGTAGTTTCATAGATAGTTTGTATTTCTGAAATTTTAAAAAGTTTTAAAAATAGTTTTTATGTTGCTGAATGAAAATTGATTTAGTTGAAGTTTAACATATCTTTAAGATTATGGGAGTCTAAAATAAAGCTCCTTCGCATATCGGGAGTTTTTATATGAATGATATTCTGCTGTTCTTTATAAAGATCTAGTAAAACTTCATTTTTTACAGCTATGGAACTTAAATCGTTTACCCCTGAAATTTCAATATAAATATTTACAATATCAATATCATATTCCCTGCCTATATAATCTAGTTTTGCAGGTTTCCCGTTAATAGTAACTTTCAGTTTTTGAAGTATATACTTTTTAAGATACTCAATATCTTTCTCTTTTTCTTTAATTGTTGCTATGGAAATGGAAGGATCATACCGTTTTTGAAGTACTTTTTCTATATCGTCTATAAAAATTTTCGTTATTATCTGAACGGATTTCTTTTTAGGCACGTATTCCATATTAGTCGTGCTTACATAAAATTTATGCGCTGGTGCATAAGCAGTCATCAAAGGGAATACGATAGCAAGAATTGCTATTTTTAAATATTTCATATACTCAATGTGTTTTAATTGGACGCAATATATGTTGAAATGTTACAACAATTATTCCTTTTCTTTGGTTTTTGTTTCTTGCAACCTTTTGGTGTATTCAATCCCTTTTTCTTCAAATATATTTAGTACTAAAACATAATTTTCTTTTTTAAAGTCTCTTTCAAGAAGGCTCGTTTCCATACAAAAGAGTAGAAAATCATACAATCGGTCTTCAGGAATATTATAGGCTTCTTCAAAAAATGCCGATGTATAATAGTTGATAACTTTAGCAACCGTATTGTTTTGACCTTCCCATTTACGTCTAATTTTAAGTTTTTTATAGTATCCGCCTATATGCTTATATAATGCTTCTAAATCTACCTGCGTGGGGAAAGCAGCAACAAAAAGTGGTACAATTTTCTCTTCGGGTTCACCTCTAAAGCCGGGAATACCTACATCGTAAAAATTAATTTGTTTTTTGGTTTTAATACTTTTAAGATCACTTTCTAGGTTCCCTGTTAGGTTAGGACCTAACACTACTTCATCAAGCTCGTTTACTAATTCGTCAAGAATTACTATCAAAATACTTTTTTCAATTATTTCGGCCGAAATAGCTCTTTTTTAGGCACATAACTTACTGATGAAAATAATAAAGTATCTTGTTCCTTTACCGCTATAGAAAAATTTCCATGAACACCTGTAACAGTATTATAACGAGAAGTAAGGTTCATTACGTGAATTCCTTCAACATCGGTTTTATTGCTAATGGCCCCTTGTATTTGTTCTCGTTGCGCCACGCACTCTGCAATTAAAATAATGCAAAACACCAATAGTAGTAAATTATTCTTCTTCACTCGTTTTTTTGTAGCGGTTACTTTGTAGGTACATATAATCGAGTAATTCCATTTCGTTTTCGGCTTTGAGCATTGTTTCGGTTAAACCGCCTTCTTCAGCAAAATAGAGGAAATCGTTTGCTTTTTCTTTGGGAATGCCAAAGGTTTCTTCAATATATGCATTACTGAAACGTTGCCGTAGCGTTCTAGAAATTTGTACTCGGTCTTCTATGGTTTTATTCTTCATAAGATCAATCTCCATATTTTTAGGAAACAAGAGTCCTAAAATACCCAATATATTTGCTCCATCTTTTAAACCTTCATTATTAAGAGCCTCTTCTGCGGCGTTGCCGTCAATTTTAGTCAAGGCGTCTGGCTGAAATTCATATTTAAAATTTAAGGCTTCATAGGATAAATCCATTTTGGGTGCAAACGTGTAGGTTTTCACTCTGTTTACGTCCGCTACAATGTTTCCAGAAAGATCATAGGGCCTTACAATTACTTCTTCTAATTGATTTACAGCTGGATTCAAATAAATCTTCATTTTTTGAGTATCTATTATCCCTTTATCAACAATTATAGTAAAACTCTGAAATTGTAACGCCGTTATTAATACTCGATCGTTAACACCCACTTTTAATGTAAACTCCCCTTTTTCATTCGTGACAGTTCCTTTTTGGGTAGAGTTATTATAAATATTTACTCCCTCTACATCTTCACTCTGCGGAGCTGTTATAAAACCCTCAACAACAACTCTTTCTAAATCCTGTGCCATTAGTAGCAAGGGAAACAAAACAAATAGTATGGTTAGTTTAATACGCATGATTAATTAAATTACAATATAAAGACGCCATTTTTTAAAGTACGTTTGTTAAATTTATCATATTATTTTTTAATCTGAACCATGAAAAACCTAATTATTGCAAGTACCTCAACTATTTATAACGGAAATTATTTAGACTATTTGACCGATGCATTGACAGAACTTTTCTCTGAAACCGATGAAATCCTTTTTATTCCTTATGCCCGTCCTGGAGGAATTTCACACGATCAATATACCGAAAAGGCATCTAAAGCATTTGAAAAACTGAACAAAAAAGTGGTGGGGCTTCATACCTTTCCAGATCCTGTTAAAGCGATTAACGAAGCTAAAGGAATTTTCACCGGAGGCGGCAATACCTTTGTTTTGGTCAGTTCCTTATATAAAAACCAAGTGATGCAACCCTTGCGTGAAGCTATTTTTAAAGGGACGCCTTATCTTGGCACCAGCGCCGGCAGTAATATTTGTGGGGTGAGCATGAGAACCACCAATGACATGCCTATTGTATATCCGCCATCGTTTAAAACACTAGGTGTGATTCCGTTTAATGTAAACCCACATTATTTAGACCCAGACCCGTCGAGCGAACATATGGGCGAAACACGTGAAACCCGTATCAAAGAGTTTCATACACAAAATAATATCCCAGTAGTAGGTCTCCGTGAAGGAAGCTGGTTACGGGTTAGTGGTAGCTCAATTGTTTTAGAAGGTGAACACAATGCTCGTATTTTTAAGCAAGGGAAAGAACCTGTAGAAATAGCGACTTCAACTTCACTCAGCCAGTTAACGCTTTAAATAAACACCTTATAGCTCTTTTACAAAATGATACCCTTTGGCTACAAACCCTTGGTTGTAATAAAATTTATGAGAAGCAAAATTATGCACATATGTATTTAGTTCCACCCAGTTACATTCTTTTTCCGCAGCATATCTGGTAACATATTCCATTAATTTTTTCCCCACGCCCTTACTTCGGTATTCATCGTCTATATATACGTGATCTAGTTCCATACTTTTACCAGCATAATGACGGGTTTGAAACCACAGGCCACAAATACCCATTAATTTTCCTGAATCGTAAATCCCCAAGCATTCATAATTCTCTTGAGACATAGCCAAAACACGTTCTCGTGAAACTGACTCTGGAATTGTATTTTCTTCAAGTTTTTGAAGTAATGGAATAATACTTAAAATTTCAGAAGGGGGAATTATACCAAAAGAGAGCTTCATAAGTTTTATAATTATAGTACTTTTAAACAAATCTCGAAGATACCAAATGAAGCGAAAAGATTTTATAAAAACCTCGATACTTTCAGCAACAGCTCTAGCTATTTTGCCACATTTATCCTTCTCTCCTATTCAACAAAAATTTACCGTTGATCAATTATTAGGAAAAGGCAACCCAGATATTGTGGGTGATACTTATAGGTCTAAAATGCATAAAGAGGCTAAAAAAGCATTTTTAAAAATGAAGAAAGCCGCTGCAGAAGAAGGTATTTCCATTGAAGTAGTATCTGCTTACCGCAATTTTGAACGGCAAAAACAGATTTTTGAAGGTAAATACAACCGCTATACTAAACAAGGTCTCTCCCCTATCGAAACGATTGAAAAGATAATTGAATATTCTACTATCCCTGGAACGTCTCGTCACCATTGGGGTACCGATATTGATATTATTGATGGGAATGCTCCACGACCAAAAAACGTATTACAACCTGAACATTTTCATGGCACTGGTCCGTTTTGCAAATTAAAAAGCTGGCTTACCGAAAACGCCAACTCTTTTGGGTTTTATGAAGTCTATACCGACAACGCCAACCGAAAAGGCTTTAAATACGAGCCGTGGCACTTTAGTTATGCTCCAGTTTCAATCCCTATGCTGCAGGAATATAAAAAATTAGAGGTAAAAGATATCTTACAAAAAGAAAAAATCGAAGGGAGCGAACATTTTTCAGAAGCGTTTATTGAAAAGTACCGTGCCGAAAATATTCTTGATATAAATCCCAAATTACTTTCGTAACTTAGTATTCTAAAAACCAATATTATGGCTTCAAGACGGAGTTGGAAAATTAGGATATTTATCGGTCTGGCTATTGTTGCCTTTGCCTTTTTCAAGAAATGTGCAAATACAGAAGAAAACCCGTATACTGGGAAAGAACAGACCATTTCCATGTCTACTGAAAAGGAAATCGCTATTGGACTACAAAGTGCTCCACAGATGATCGATCAATACGGCGGACTCTACCAAGATAAAAGCAGGCAAGACTATGTAGATATGGTAGGAGCAAAATTAATCAATAACAGTATGGCTAAAAACACCCCGTATCAATATGAATTTCATTTGTTATCAGATTCTGAAACGGTGAATGCTTTTGCGCTTCCGGGCGGACAAATATTTATTACACAAGCGTTGTTTTCTCAACTTAGTAATGAAGATCAATTAGCTGGGGTTTTAGGACATGAAATTGGCCATGTACTAGGGCGTCATTCCGCAGAGCGAATTGCAGAGACCGAATTTTGGCAAACCGTTTCGCAAGGAGCTTCCGTTGGAGCTGATGCCGGTAGTTTAGTTGCTGGGATCGGGCAAAATGTTCTGCTTGGCAACGGCCGGGGAGACGAACTAGAAAGTGATGACCTAGGTGTTAAGTTTATGATCGATGCAGGATACAATCCTCGTGAAATGATTGAAGTGATGAGAATATTAAAAGCTGCAGCCGGTCCTAACCGCTTACCCGAATTTAAAAGTACGCATCCGGACCCTGAAAATAGAATTGAAAAAATTGAAGAGGCCATTGAAAAGTATGGAGGGTAATGCGTTTTATTTAAGTAAATGGAAAATCTAAATATTCAAACAAACTCTAAAGTTGAAGCCATTTTCAACAACTATCCCGATTTGGTTCAGAAAAAACTCTTGAACCTGAGGAAATTAATTTTTGAAACAGCAAAAAACATAGATGAAATAACAAAATTAGAAGAAACTTTAAAGTGGGGCGAACCCAGCTATCTCGCCAAAAAAGGGAGCACCCTACGGATTGATTGGAAAGAAAAAACACCAAATCAATATGCTATGTATTTTAAATGTACCAGTAATCTAGTGCCAACATTCAAAATGGCTTACAAAGATATTTTTACTTTTGAAGGAAATCGAGCCATCGTTTTTCAAATGAATGAAACCATTCCAGAAATTGAATTGAAAAAATGCATTAAAGCCGCTTTAACCTATCATAATATTAAACACATTCCTAATCTAGGGTTTTAAAAGAGATACACTTAAAGTACTTTTCATTTGTCAAATTTATTCAATCCTCATTTTATTCTTCATCATTCCTTAATTAGTATCTTTGTGGCTTAAACCCTGCTATGAACAAAAAAGTCCTTTTACTTATTCTTGATGGATGGGGAGTTACACAAGACCCAGCTGTTTCGGCCATAGAACAAGCTGAAACCCCTTATATCGATTCTTTATACTCCAAATATCCGAACGCGCAGTTACTTACCCATGGGATGAACGTTGGATTACCCGAAGGTCAAATGGGAAACAGCGAAGTGGGACATATGAATCTAGGTGCCGGACGTATTGTCTATCAAGATTTAGCAAAAATAAATTTAGCCGTAGAAAACAACAAATTAAAAGATGAACCCGTCTTAAAGGAAGCTTTCAATTATGCTAAAACACATAACAAAAAAGTTCATTTTATTGGTTTGGTTTCCAATGGTGGTGTGCACTCGCATATAAACCACTTAAAAGGTTTGCTCACAGCAGCTAATGATGAAGGCGTTAAAAATATGTTTGTTCATGCCTTTACCGATGGCCGTGACGTCGACCCAAAATCTGGAGCGGGACATATTCAAGATTTGCAAAAACACCTTAAAACTACCAATGCGAAATTAGCTTCAGTTATTGGAAGATATTATGCAATGGATCGTGATAAAAGGTGGGAACGCGTTAAAAAAACGTACGATTTGTTGGTCTTCGGAAAAGGGCAGCATTCAACTAATGCCGTTCAAAGCATTGAAGATAGTTATGCTGAAAACATTACAGATGAATTTATCGAACCTATCGTGATGACCGAAAACGAAAAACCCGTTGCTACGATTGAAAAAGATGATGTGGTGATTTTCTTCAACTTCAGAACAGATAGAGGAAGACAGCTTACCGAAGCATTGACGCAACAAGATTTCCCGGACTACAACATGGAAAAGCTTCCCTTGAAGTTTATAACCTTGACCAACTATGATGAATCGTTTAAAAACATAGCGGTTGTTTATAACAAAGCGAACATTAAAGAAACGTTGGGTGAGGTTCTTGAGCAAAACAATAAAACCCAAATACGCATTGCTGAGACTGAAAAATACCCACACGTGACATTTTTCTTTTCCGGCGGAAGAGAGAAACCTTTTAACGGTGAAAGCCGCATATTATGCCCTTCACCAAAAGTAGCTACCTACGATTTGAAGCCTGAAATGAGTGCTTATGAAATTCGGGATAAAATTATTCCTGAAATTAACTCGACATCAGCCGATTTTATTTGCTTAAACCTTGCTAATCCAGATATGGTAGGACACACTGGTGTTTTTGAATCAGCTGTAAAAGCCTGTGAAACAATCGATAGTTGTGCTAAAAACATTATTGAGGCCGCACTTGAAAACGATTACACGACACTAATTTTAGCAGATCACGGAAATAGTGAAACCATGCGAAACCCAGACGGATCGCCAAACACCGCACACACAACTAATCCTGTACCTATTATTATTGTAGATACTGATATTAAAAACGTCAAAAAAGGTATTTTAGGCGATATTGCACCCACTATTTTAAAACTAATGGGCATTACTAAACCAGAATCCATGACACAGGATTCTTTAATTTAATAAAAAGATGAAAAAAATAATTTTTGCTCTTGTAGCAGTATCGCTTATAGCTTGCGGTTCGCCAAAACAAAAAAAAGAAGATAAATCTCCCGAAAAAACGATGCTAGAGGAAGATAAGATTCCCTCAATTAATAGAGAAGTACCCGACGAGGAAGACGGCGGTAATATGCTTTTAGGGGAAATAAATAAAAAAGCTTTCAGTAATGAGCCTTATTCGGAGTGGTTTGAGGCAAATGCAGAGTTTCATACTTTGGACACAGCCACAGTTAAAAAGATAAAACCACTTTTAAAAGATGTAAAAATAACTGCCTTTATGGGTTCTTGGTGTTCAGATAGCCAACGTGAAATTCCTGCATTCTATAAAATTATGGAATTTGTGGACTATGACCTTGATAAGCTCACACTGTACGCCATGGACCATCAAAAATTAACAGAAGAAGGTTACGAAAACACATTAGATATAAATTACGTACCCACTTTAATATTTTACAGAGAAGGAAAAGAAATTGGCCGTTTTGTAGAACATGCTCAAGAAAGCCTTGAAAAAGATATACTTGCTATTGTAAGCGGGGCTGATTACAAGCATGCTTACGAAGAATAAGTGCTGTAATATTTGTATTTTTGCCGTTTACAATAAGCCATGATTACTGAAACCTTGACCATTGCGGTAGATTTTGACGGAACCATTGTTGAGGATCAATATCCAAATATTGGTAAACCCAAATTATTTGCTTTTGATACGTTAAAGAAACTTCAAGAAAATGGACATCGGTTAATATTATGGACGTACAGAAATGGTAAGACTTTAGATGACGCAGTAGCTTTTTGTAAAGAACAAGGTGTTGAGTTTTACTCTGTAAATAAAAGTTTTCCTGAAGAAAAATTCAATCCAAAATATAGCCGTAAAATAAACGCTGATATTTTTATTGATGACCGAAATATTGGCGGTTTATTAGAGTGGGGACAAATATACCAACAGCTTATTGGTGAAGAAAAACCGGTCATACAAACCAAGAAAAAGAAAAAAGGATGGTTTCCTTTTTAAAAAAGAAGAACATGATTATACCTAAAAGCAATGAAGAAATTGAACTAATGCGGGAAGCAGCCTTAATTGTTTCCAAAACGTTAGGGATGTTAGCCAAAGAAGTAAAGCCTGGCGTAACCTCGCTTCACTTGGATAAATTGGCAGAAGAGTTTATTAGAGATCACGGTGCTGTTCCCGGTTTTTTAGGAATGTACGACTTTCCAAACAGTTTATGTATGAGCCCGAATGCCCAGGTAGTACACGGTATCCCAAACGACGTTCCTCTTAAAGAGGGCGATATTATTTCAATAGATTGCGGCTCTGTAAAAAATGGTTTTTATGGTGATCACGCTTATACATTTGAAGTAGGCGAAGTTAATCCCGAAATAAAAAAGCTATTAAAAGTCACCAAAGAGTCACTTTATGTAGGCATTCGTGAATTTAAAAAAGGGAATCGCGTAGGCGATGTAGGATATGCCATTCAAAACTATTGTGAAGATCAAGGATATGGCGTGGTTCGCGAATTAGTGGGGCACGGTTTAGGCCGTAAAATGCATGAAGATCCTGAAATGCCAAACTATGGCCGTAGAGGTCGCGGAAAGAAGTTTGTGGAAGGAATGACTGTTGCTATTGAGCCAATGATTAATTTAGGCACGCGCCGAATTGAGCAATTAAAAGATGGCTGGACCATTTTAACCGCAGACCGCAAGCCTAGTGCGCATTTTGAACATGATGTGGCTTTGGTGAATGGTAAACCGGAATTGCTATCTACTTTTGCCTATATATATGATGCTTTGGGTATTGAAAGTGATGAGGAAAATGAATTTCGCCAAAAGGAATTAGTGCTGTAACCTGCTCAGCCATGCAAAAGCTATCTACTTTTTTTCTGAATATAATACCTCGGCCGTTATTAATCCGGTTAAGTTATTTGGTGAAACCTTTTGTCGCTTTTTTTTTAAGAGGCGACAAATATACAGACCCTATCGATAGTCAGTCCTATCGTAAATTTCTACCGTATGGATATGAAAAGGTTCGCGAAAATGTATTAGCACCTGGTACGTTATCCTTAGAACGCCATCGACTGTGTTGGTTGTACTTAAAGAATGAAACGTCTTTCTTTTCTTCAAAATTAAAAGTTCTTCATTTTGCCCCTGAACAAGCTTTTTATAAGCGTTTTAGGAAGATGAAGAATCTAGAGTATACTACTACAGACCTTAACTCCCCTATTGCCGATGTAAAAGCCGATATCTGCAATTTGCCTTTTGAAGATAATGAATTTGATTTTATAATCTGTAACCACGTTTTAGAGCATATCCCAGATGATACTAAAGCTATGCAGGAATTGTATCGAATTTTAGCTCCAGGTGGAACAGCAATCTTACAAATCCCTTTAGAAAACGATAGAGAGACTACTTTTGAAGACGACTCAATAACCGATCCTAAAGAACGTGCTAAAATTTTTGGACAGTATGATCACGTGCGTATTTATGGGATGGATTACTTCGATAAGCTGGATTCAGTAGGGTTTTCGGTTCAAGCGCTTGATTACACAAAGGCATTTTCCGAAGAAGAAATCAATACCTACCGCTTGGCAGAAGGTGAATTACTACCCGTTTGTAAAAAGAATTAATTTTCAGAAGTCTTTGATTGCATTCCTCTAGTTAAAAATTCTTTTTGCTGGTTTAAAGAATCTGTATACGTAAGGTACGCTTCCACATTGGATAATTCTTTCAATATTTTTTTAGACTTATCAAGTCCTAGTGCCATAAAAGAAGTAGCATAAGCGTCTGCTTCTGCACAAGTATTAGCAATCACAGTTGCACTAGTAACATCACTTTGTTCAGCTTTTCCTGTAAGTGGATTTATGGTATGCACATATTTTTTACCAGTCAATGAATCAACCCTAAATTTTCTATAATTCCCCGATGAAGCCATCGCCCGGTTGGTAAGCGAAAAGGTTTCAGCATAACTACGATCATCTATATCTGAATTGACCGATTCAACTCCTACCGTCCAAGGTTTTTGTTTTGAGAGGTTGGTTCCTTTGGTTAAAATTTCACCTCCTAATTCAATTAAATAATCGGTAATTCCGTTTTGCTCAAGATAGTTTCCTATCAAATCTATTCCGTAGCCTTTTGCGATTGCATTAAAATCAAAGTATACTTGAGGGTGTTTTTTCTGAATTGTATTTTCTGAAGTAAGTATTACCTTATCAAAACCTACATATTCCATCAATGAATCTAAAGTAGTGCTATCTATCTTCTGAAGTGGTTTTGCTTCACCAAATCCATACGCATTGCGAAGCACACCAATAGTGGGATCAAAATAACCATTGGTTTGTTTGTGTATTTTTTCTGAAAGAACAAACACATCTCTAAAAATTTTGTCTATAATAATGTTTGAATCACCTTCATTTATTTTTGAAATATCACTATTTGGAATGTACGTGCTCACGGATTGGTTAACAGCTTCCACAACAGAATCTATTCCTTTTTGAGCTTCAAAATTTTCCTGTGAATAGTATTGTATATGATAGGTTGTTCCAAAAGCTTTCCCCTCAACATAGGTGGCTTCCTGTGTGGTTTGAGTACAAGAAATCAATAGAAAAAGGGTGGTCATTATTAATAAATATCTCATAGTATTTCTTGTAAGCCGTTATAAACCATAGTATAATTTTCACCTTTTAATACGGGTTCTGCGTAATCGCTTCCGTGGCCCAACCCTACTCCAGCATAATAGGTTTTAGCATCAAATTTATCGGCATGAGCTTTTATAGTTTGCATAAAAATGGGATCGTAGGTATTGGCGTCTTCAGGATAAGTAGTAGCCCTTACAATAATAAAGTGCAGGTCTTTGTTTTTTAAAGCTACAAACTGTGGGTCCTTTTTTAGTTTTGAATTGATCCCTAAAAACTCAAATCCATTTTCTTCAAGATCCTTTCCTACTATATTCATAGCTAGATTATGTAATTCTTGTTTGGTAAGTGGTAAACTCATATTAAATTATAAGTTACAAAATTATAAACTATTTGTTTTAAAAAAGAAGCCGCTTCAGAAAAACTGAAACGGCTTATATTAAACTTTTTGAAAAAAATAATCATTACCCTCCAAAATCATCAAAGCGAATATTTTCATCTGGAATACCAAAATCTTCTCCCATTTTTTGAACCGCTTGGTTCATTAATGGTGGGCCACAGAAATATAGTTCTATTTCTTCTGGCTCTTCGTGATGATTTAAATAATTATCGATTACCACTTGGTGAATAAAGCCAACAAAACCGTCGCCTTCTTCATCGTGGATATCTTTCTTCACTTTCCAGTTATCTTCTTCAGCCGGCTCAGAAAGGGCTAAATAGAACTTAAAGTTGTCAAATTCTCTTTCTAGCTCACGGAAATGCTCTAAGTAGAATAGTTCTCTTTTAGAACGTCCACCGTACCAATACGTGACTTTACGACCGGTTTTTAATGTTTTGAATAAGTGATATAAGTGCGAACGCATCGGTGCCATTCCAGCTCCACCACCAACATAAAGCATTTCAGCTTCTGATTCGTTTATAAAGAACTCTCCAAAAGGACCAGAAATAGTTACTTTATCTCCTTTTTTAGCGTTAAATATATATGAAGAAGCAATACCTGGGTTTACATTCATCCATCCATTCTTTTCTCTATCAAACGGTGGCGTTGCAACACGTACGTTAAGCATAATCTCACGACCTTCGGCTGGGTAAGAAGCCATAGAATACGCTCTTTCAACCATTTCGTCATTCTTCATTACTAATGGTCGCAAGCCAAACTTATCCCATTCTGCTTCAAACATATCTGGTGTTGCATGCTCTTCTGGGTGTGCGGTGATATCCATATCTTCGAATTTCACTTCACAAGGTGGAATTTCAATTTGAATATATCCACCCGCTTTGTAGTTCATATCTTCAGGGATCTCTACTACAAATTCTTTAATGAACGAAGCTACGTTATAGTTACGAACTACAGTTGCTTCCCATTTTTTAATTCCAAAGACTTCTTCAGGAATATGAATATTCATATCCTGTTTTACCTTTACTTGACAAGAAAGACGTGCCCCTTCTTTTATCTCCTTACGAGTAAAGTGAGGTGTTTCAGTAGGAAGTGCTTCTCCACCACCTTCTAAAACGTGACATTCACATTGAATACACGTTCCACCTCCACCACATGCAGAAGGAAGGAATATCTTTTTCCCGCTAAGGGTGGAAAGTAATGTCCCGCCAGACTCTACTTCTAATTCCTTTTCGTCGTTAATGGTAATGGTTACTGGACCAGAAGGTGACAGCTTTTGCTTTGTAAAAAGTAAAAGTGCAACCAATAATAAGGTAAGTACCAAAAAGGCAACAACAGTTGCTATAATAACTCCTAATGTGCTTGCTGCTAAAAACATATTAATTTTTTGTTAGTAGGGTTGAAACTTCAGGTGTTTCAGTTGATTCTATTTTTTCTTCCACTTGAGTTCCTAAACTCTCTGGATCACTATCTAAAGATGGTTTTTCTTCATCTCCACCGGTTAACATTCCACCGAAACTCATAAAACCAATTGCCATTAAACCTGTAATGATAAAGGTAATTCCTAACCCACGTAATGGAGCTGGAACATTTGAATAACGAATTTTCTCCCGAATGGCAGCAATGGCAACAATAGCCAAAAACCAACCAATACCAGAACTAAAACCGTAATTAAGGGCTAAATCAAAGCTTGCAATTTCTCTTGATTGCATAAATAATGAACCTCCTAAAATGGCACAGTTTACCGCAATCAACGGAAGGAAAATACCTAATGAATTATATAATGAAGGAGAAAACTTCTCCACAACTATTTCTACTAATTGTACCATTGTTGCAATGGTAGCAATGAATAAAATAAAAGAAAGGAAACTTAAGTCGTAATCTGCATATTCTGCACCTAACCAAGTTAAGGCTCCTTCTTGCAATATATATTGATCTAACAACCAGTTAAGAGGCACTGTTACTGTTAATACAAATATTACAGCAGCCCCTAAACCAACAGCTGTGCTAACTTTTTTAGATACAGCCAAGTATGAACACATACCTAAAAAGTATGCGAACACCATGTTATCTACAAAAATCGATTTAAAAAATAATTCTAAATGCTCCATTTTTTTATAGTATTGAGTATTGACGTATTAGTTTTGAAATAGCTTCGCTGCTAATACTTCAGTACTTTTAGTTTTCTTCTATTAACTCTTTGTTCTTACTACGTTGTACCCAAATAATAATACCAACTACAATCAATGCCATAGGAGGTAATACCATAAAGCCGTTATTTTCATAACCTATTGCATAAAGTCCAGTTTTTTCAACAGGATTACCTAGTACTGGAAATCCAAATAAAGTTCCTGAACCTAATAACTCACGAAAGAAACCGACAATTATAAGAATAACTCCGTATCCAGCTGCGTTACCAATTCCATCAAGGAAAGAGCGCCAAGGTTTGTTCCCTAATGCAAAGGCTTCAAAACGCCCCATAATAATACAGTTGGTTATAATCAATCCAATAAATACTGATAATTCTTTACTAAGAGAATAAGCAAACGCTTTCAATACTTGGTCTACGATAATTACCAAAGTAGCTACAACAATCAGTTGTACTATGATTCGTATTTTAGAAGGAATTATATTTCGCATTAGCGAAATTACTACGTTTCCAACTCCCATTACAAATAACACAGATACTGCCATTACAATAGATGGCTTTAATTGTGCGGTAATTGCCAATGCTGAACAAATTCCCAATACCTGGATGGTGATCGGGTTATTGTCCGCCAATGGGTCCATTATTAATTTACTGTCTTTTTTTGAAAGTAATCCCATAGCTTATTGATTTAATTTTTTGAAATAAGGTACGTACAACCTAATATCCTTTCTCAACATCGCAGCAACACCGTCTCCGGTAATTGTAGCTCCTGCCAAGGCATCAACTTCATTATCGTCCGTATCTATATTTGTAGGATCATTATTACTTTTTGAAACTTCTATACCTTCAAAAGAACCTCCGTTTAAAAAGCTCTCTCCAGTAAAGTCATCCATAAAATACCGTTGTTTTATTTCGGCGCCAAGACCAGGTGTTTCTCCTTTGTGGTCGTAATATACACCTTGAATGGTCATCGATTTGTCAACTGCAACAAACCCCCAAATAGCATCCCATAGTCCTTTTCCTCGCACTGGGATTACATATACCTCTTTCCCATCTTTTTCCCCCACAAAAAGCGGTAATCTTCTAGTATACTCAGGATCTTTAGCTTTAGTTTCTTCTTTCTTTATATCAATAAGGTACGCTTCATCATTTTCAGTAATCTCGTCACCTTGAATCACCAATTGCTTCGTGATAAATTTATTAAACTCTCCCTCTACTTTATCAGTAGAAACAAACGTTGCGTCATTGGGGCCTTCATTTTCATTAACACCCATTGCATACAAAATGTTTTGCTGCTTTTCAAAACGTTCGTTTTCCTTAATCTTTGGTTTTAAACCACTGGCAAAACCTGCCAAGATGGAACCTACCACAACTACCATAACTATGGAAAAAATGATAGTATAACTATTTTTATCTGTATTAATCGCCATTACTTATGCGGTTTTAACTTTTAAACGTTTCATTCGTTTTTTAACATTCCCTTGTATTACATAGTGGTCGATGGTTGGTGCAAATACATTCATTAATAGTATTGCTAACATCACACCCTCCGGATACGCTGGGTTAAACACACGAATTAGAATAGATATGAATCCTATTAGAAATCCATATATCCATTTCCCTTTGTTGGTTTGAGAGGCTGTAACAGGATCTGTCGCCATATATACGGCTCCAAAAGCAAATCCACCAATAATTAGATGATGCCAGAATTCCGTATTCATCAATCCGAAAAACTTACTCGAATTATCTATCCATCCAGCTGAAACAACTCCATTGAATATCAAGCCCATTGCCAAAGCACCAAGCACCGTTGACAACATAATACGCCAGCTTCCTATTTTAGTAAATATCAAGAATAATGCTCCTATAAGGATTAGCAAAGTAGAGGTTTCTCCTACCGAACCTGGTATAAACCCAAGGAACATATCCATCACACTATAGCCTACTTCGTTATTTTGTGCTAAACTACCTAAGATAGTCTCACCAGAAATTGCATCAGGTTTCCCAGCAGTTTCTACTGCACCGTGCACCCAAACTTTATCTCCACTCATCCACGTTGGATAGGCAAAGAAAAGGAAGGCACGAATGGTTAATGCAGGGTTTAGGATATTCATACCTGTACCTCCAAAAACTTCTTTCCCAATAACAACACCAAACACAACTGCCACTACTAACATCCATAATGGAATATCGATAGGCACAATTAAAGGCACCAACATACCTGTTACCAAGTATCCTTCTTCCACTTCGTGACCTTTAATTACAGCGAATAAAAACTCTACTGCAAGTCCCACTCCGTAGGAAACAATCACCAATGGAAGTACTTTCCATAATCCGATAACGAAATTAGACCAATTCCAGAATTCACCACTAAAAAAGCCTAATGCTTTTGTGATTTCAGGGTCGGTTTGTAAGTTGGTTTGGTAACCCGCATTAAACATCCCAAAAATTAAGCAGGGAATTAATGCCATAATCACCGTATTCATCGTACGCTTTAAATCATCTGCCGCTCTAACGTGAGAACCCGAATGTGTGGTTTCGTTGGGCAAGTACAAAAAGGTGTGCAATGCATTAAATGCAGGTGCCATCTTTGTACCCTTATATTTTTGTTTTAGCGTATGTAATTTTTGTTTCAATCCCATAGCGTTATCCTATTTCTTTAATCATTTGATCCAAACCATTGCGAATAATTTGCTGGTGTGGTTGTTTAGATACACAAATAAATTCAGTTAATGCGAAATCTTCGGGAGCTACTTCATACATTCCCAAAGCTTCCATTTCGTCCAAGTCTTTTACCATACAGGCTTTTAATATCTGTAATGGATAAATATCTAATGGGAATACATTTTCGTAATTTCCTGTAATTACAAAAGCTCTGTGCTCTCCATTTGTATTGGTGTCCAATTCGTATTTTTTCTTCGGAAATAACCAAGAAAAAGTCAACGCTCTAGACGGTGAAATTTTATCGAAAACTGGTTTGTTCCATCCAAAAAACTCATAATCGTCTCCTTCAGGAATCACGGTAACCATATTATTGTAATAACCTAAATGTCCTTTTGGTGAAATTTTATTTCCAGTAAGTACATTTCCGCTAATAACACGAACGTTATCTTTATCCAATCCAGAATCGTAAATAAAAGTTGAAACCTCAGCTCCTATTTTCGTCCTGTAATATTTTGGATTTTTTACCGAAGAACCTGCTAATGCAATAATACGCTCAGCATTAAATTTTCCAGTTAATAACAACTCCCCAATAATAACAAGATCTTGAGCAGAAACAGTCCAAACCGTCTCTCCTTTGTTAACGGGATTAATTTTAGCTATCTGTGTACCCACGTTCCCAGAAGGATGTGGACCAGATACTTTATGTAATGAGATGTCTTTTAAATTATCAAAAGAAGAAGTTCCGTTACTACCAACACCAACATGAACAGCACCTTCTGTTAATTTACTAAGTGCAGTAACCGCTGCTTGTAATTCAGCTTCTTTTCCTTTTAAGGTAAAGTCGTAATCTGCAGCCAACGGCGCACTTGCATAACCTGAAATGAAAATTGCTTTTGGCGTGGTTTCGGCATCTGCAATAATATCATAAGGACGTTGTTTAATGAAAGGCCAACAACCAGCTTCAAGCAAACGGCTTTTAATGCTTGCTGCATCTGCCGTGTTTACATCAGTTTTTCCAAAATCTTTATAAGCATCTTGTTGGTCAGCTTCAATTACAATACGCTCAATAACGCGTTTTGCCCCTCTTTCAATAGCCGTTAACGTACCGCTTACAGGTGAAACAAACTTTAAATCTTTGTTTTCTCTTGAATAAAAAACAGGATCTCCAGCTTGTAATTTCCCACCTTCTTTCAATACCATTTTCGGGGTAATAAGGTGAAAATCTGACGGTCTAACGGCAAAGGTCCGTGAGCGCGGTACATTAGAGAGTGTTTTGTCCGCTTCTCCTTTTAAACGAATATCAAGACCTTTTTTAATCTTAATGTCTTTGGACATAGGATAGTGTGTGTTACATTTATCTTTTTTCCCGAGCCACAAATAGGGCTAAAAATTCGGGTGTGCAAATTTATAAATTTATAACCGCTTTGCACAACAAATAATTATAATTTTATTTAGAAATAAAACCGCGCTATCATACAGCATTAGTTAGGTACAAAATTTGATTATCTTTAACGAAAATTATTATTTATATGTTTCAGAAGATATTATTCGGCCTTTTACTACTTGGCACACCATCCTTACTTTTTTCACAATTAGCTGAAATTCCAGCTCCTAATTACATCAAAACTATTCAATTTAAGGGCACAAGCGCACAAAGTGAATTACCTGTTATTCGTTTAGGCGAAAGGCTTGAACTCTCTTTTGATGCGCTAAATGGTGAGGAAGAAGATTTTTATTACACTATCACCCACCACAATTTTGATTGGACTGAAAGCGACCTTTCAAAAAGTGAATATTTAAGTGGTTTTGATGATGTACGTATTGAAACGTACGAGAATTCACTGAATACGCTACAAATCTTTTCACATTACACCTTATCTATTCCAAACAGAGAAACGCGAGGCATTTCTAAAAGCGGAAACTATTTACTGTCCATTTTTGACAGCGACAACAACCCCATTTTTTCACGAAAATTTATGGTTATTGAAGAAATTGCAGGTGTGAGTGTAGAGATTAAACGTTCGCGCGACCTTAAATATATAGAAGAAAAGCAGACAGTTCAATTTACCATCAACTCGCCATCCTTACTTCTTATCAATCCGAAACAAACGGTGCATACCTTGGTTATGAAAAATAGTAATTTAAAAACAGCTATTACAAACCTCAAGCCGCAATACACCATTGGCAATGAACTTATTTATAAGTACGATAAGGAATCCTCTTTTTGGGGCGGAAACGAGTTTTTATCTTTTGACAACAAAGATGTTCGAGCTGCCGGTAATAATATTAGCCGTATAAGTGTTAGCGATGTGTACGAAAACTACCTATTTACAGACATTGGAAGATTTAATCGCCCGTACACATACAACCCAGATATAAACGGAAATTTTGTAGTACGTAACATTAGCGCTAACAATCAAGATATTGAAGCGGAATATGTTAGGTTGCATTTTAATCTTCAATATTTTGAAGACATTGGCGATAAAGAAATTCATCTCTACGGGAATTTTAATAATTGGACCATAGACGGTTCAACCTATATGAAATATGATCCACAGAGCGATACGTACCGAAACTCTCGTCTATTTAAGCAAGGGTTTTATAACTATAAATATGTAGTAGTAAACCGCGATGGTTCTATTGAACCTGGTGCTATAAGTGGAAATTTTTGGCAAACAGAAAATGATTATACCGTACTGGTTTATTTTAGGGATTTAGGTGCTCGCTATGATCGTATCATTGGGATGGGACGTGGCAATTCAACGAACATTACCAATAACTAAATAACTTTTTACCTTTTACGGTATGAGCAAACACAAACCGGTGCCTTCTAACAGTCGTAAAGCCCGAAAATATCGAGGAACAGAATGTCTTAATTGCGGACAACCTCTGGATTTAAGTGATATTTATTGCCCGTATTGCTCACAATTAAATAGTACTAAACAGCTTTCTTTCAGTGATTTTTTTGCTGAATTTATAAACAGCATTGTTAGTTATGACTCGCGATTACGCTACACGGTAAAAGACCTATTATTAAAACCCGGCACCATAACTCGCAATTATATAAATGGACAACGACTTAAGTACGCAAACCCTTTTCGGTTTTTCTTAAGTGTTTCTATTATCTACTTTATCCTACAAGGGTTTATAGCGTTTATAATACCTGAAGAAAATTCAATGTTTAACGATGATGTAGGAGAACAGATAGAAGGTGAAGATTTTTACGATAAATTTATATCTATAAACGACCAAATAAAGGAAGCTTCAGCAAAAGCCAAAATGGCAGAAGACTCTATTTCTGAAAGAAAAGACAGCATATTTCCCGATAAAGACGTAAAACAAATCGCTTATTTTTCCGAAGAAAGTTTAGACTCTTTAAGTTGGCTAGAAAGTAGTACCGAACGGTTTAAAATGTATCGAGACTTTTATGAAACACATACTATAAAAAAAGCAAGTGTTGCCATGGACAGTCTTAACCACAAAAACACACTATACAACCGGTGGTTATACAACAAAAATGAATCTATAGAGAGGATTAGCAACAATCCAAAAGGATTTTTAGATTATCTATTTAGGAAGATTCCATTCTTTATTTTCTTCTTTACCCCAGTATACGCTCTGTTTTTCTGGCTTATATACTCAAAGAAAAAGCATAATTATATAGATCACACCGTTTTTATATTTCACGTATTTAGCTTTTTGTTTTTAGCATTAATAGCTTGCCTACTTCCAGATACTATTTTAGGGTCTAATCTTTTTCAAAACATCCTTCTTTCATTAATAGGCCCTTTTTACTTTTACAAAGCCCTTCGGAACTTTTATAAGCAAAGCCGTTTTATAACTATTGTAAAATTTGTATTTTTAAATTTCATTTTTTGGATAGGAGCAACTTTTGCCGCCATACTTTTCTTTGCTGCAACAGCTGCCATTTATTAAATATATGGTCGAACAAGTAACAAAAGGTATTAAAATTTCGGTTATTTCAAGGTTTGAAGGAACTTTGATTAACCAACAAAGAGAATGCTACACGTTTTCATATACCATCACTATAGAAAACCAAAGTAAAAACACGGTTCAGCTTTTAACGCGCTATTGGAAAATAAAAGACGCTTTAAAGCGTACCGAAATAGTAAAAGGAGAAGGAGTTATTGGGGTTAAACCCGTAATTCCACCAGGAGAAAAACACACCTACAGCAGTGGCTGCCTGCTTACGTCTCCTATCGGCTCTATGGAAGGGTATTACACCTTAATAGATCTTAATGCTAAAACAAGGTTTAGAGTGCCAATTCCTGTCTTTAAACTACACGCCGCTTTTGCTTTAAACTAGATTTAAAAAGTTTCTGTTACAATTTTTTCCTCTTGAAGATCTTCGTAACGCATTGCTACATTTTTATTTTTTACAACCTGAGTAATGCTTTTCGTTTTTACAAATCCGCGATCCATTATTACGTCTACATCAAGATTTCCCTCTCCAGCCGTTTTATGAAACTGCAGCAACTCTGTAGCACTTGGCTTTAAATTTTCAAATAAGAATGTTGAGAACCATTTTTCGCGTTTTTCTTTCATTTCTTTGGTATATAATAAAGAGGAAGACCAAATTTGTGGAGCAAGTGGTTTTTCAGTAAAGTGAACTTCTTTTTCATCCCAAACAAGTTCGAATAATCGTAAGTGATTAGACCAATCTACCATAATAAGCGTAAAAGGCTCTATTCCTTCAAAATTGTAGTTGTCTATTTCTGAAACAGCATCATCTGAAGTTAGCAAATCGGTCACAATAATACCCCGGCTCATTCTATAGGAGTCTTTACGCTCATGCGCTGTAAAACCTCCATTTAACAAACAAATAAGGCGTTTTTTGTCGCTTACCCCTATCCAAGTGCCACCAGCCAATTCATCTTTAGGAAATAATAATCGAGTATTCTTTTCTGAATACACTTTAGGAGCCAATGTACTGCGACCGGGAGCTTCGTCCCTGTTAGAGGTTAACACAAAGCCATCATTAGAAGTTGGAATAAAAGTAAGGGTACACATATTTTATAATAGTCAATAATTCTTTTTGAAAATTACAAAAAACAAAACTCAATCTATGGTATCAACTAGGCAAAGTTTCTCTTTAAAAAACAAGCTCTGTCAGCTTCTATAAACGAATAACTTAACAACTCAATAACATAAATTCTCCAACCTAAATTTGTACCTTTACAGCCTTATAATAAGTACAAACCGATAAAAAAATAATATACCTATGGGAAAAGGATTTTTTGAAGTACCGGTAGCCGAAAACGAGCCAATTTTGAGCTACGCTCCCGGAACTCCTGAACGAGAAGAAGTTTTAAAAGCCTACAAAGAAATGTACAACAGCACTATAGATGTGCCACTTTACATTAATGGGAAACATATAGAAACTGGAGACACTGCTACTATGGCGCCTCCACACGATCACAAACACGCTTTAGGTGTGTATCATAAAGCTGAAAAAAAGCACATTGAAGATGCTATTGAAGGCGCTCTTGAAGCGAGAAAAAAATGGGCTACGATGCCTTGGGAAAACCGAGCTGCCATTTTTCTTCGTGCTGCCGAATTAATTGCTGGGCCATACCGTGCAAAAATTAATGCCGCTACTATGTTGGGGCAGTCTAAAAATATTTTTCAAGCTGAAATTGATTCCGCTTGTGAATTGATTGACTTTTTACGTTTCAACGTTCAGTCAATGATTGAAATCTATAAAGAACAACCAGAATCTACATCGGCTGCTTGGAATAGGTTAGAGTACCGCCCATTAGAAGGTTTTGTATATGCTATCACTCCTTTTAACTTTACTGCAATCGCCGGAAACCTTCCGTCAAGTGCTGCGTTAATGGGCAACGTTGCTATCTGGAAACCAAGTGACAGCCAAGTTTATTCAGCAAAAGTAGTTTTAGATGTATTTAAAGAAGCTGGTGTGCCAGACGGCGTAATCAATATGGTGATGGGAGATCCAGAAATGATTACAGATACAGTATTGGCAAGCCCAGACTTTAGCGGCTTGCATTTTACAGGATCTACTAATGTATTTAAAAATATATGGCAACAGATAGGAAACAACATCCACAACTATAAAACATACCCTCGAATTGTAGGGGAAACAGGTGGAAAAGATTTTATTGTTGCGCACAAAACATCAAACCCGAAACAAGTAGCAACCGCTATCTCAAGAGGTGCTTTTGAATTTCAAGGTCAAAAATGTAGTGCGGCCAGCCGTTGCTATATCCCTAAAAGCATTTGGGGTGATGTGAAAAAATATGTTCAGGAAGATTTAAAGTCTTTTAAAATGGGAACCCCTGAAAATATGGACAACTTCATCAATGCCGTAATCCACGAAGGTTCTTTTGATAAATTGGCTAGCTATATTGACCAAGCTAAAAAAGATGATAATGCAGAGATTGTAGCTGGTGGTGAATATGACAAAAGCGAAGGATATTTCATTCAGCCTACGGTTATTAAAACTGAAGACCCGAAATACACGACTATGTGTACGGAGCTTTTCGGACCTGTAGTAACAATTTATGTGTACGAAGATGATAAATGGGAAGAAACCCTTCATTTAGTAGATGAAACTAGTGAATACGCTTTAACTGGCGCTGTATTTAGCGAGGATCGTTACGCATTGCAACAAGGGGTTGATATTCTTGAAAATGCTGCTGGTAACTTCTACTTAAACGATAAACCAACAGGCGCTGTTGTAGGACAACAACCATTTGGTGGTGCACGTGCCAGTGGAACCAATGATAAGGCAGGAAGTAAATTAAACCTGTACCGTTGGATTTCTCCTCGTATGGTGAAAGAAACCTTTGTTTCGCCTACGGATTATAGATATCCTTTTTTAGGTGACAACTAATTCTTATTATATTAAACATAAAAGAGGCTGTCTTGTTTAGACAGCCTCTTTTATTTCTAATTTCTCCTTACCTCTTTAAAGGAAAGCAACCAATGAAATCGAAAAGTTTAAAACTTAATTACATTTCTTTTCACTAAACTCATCGACTCCAATATTATAAATACCGCCTAAAGCGACTTTAAACAGTCTACTTTATAATCTCAATTTTGTTTTCTTTATTCAAACACCTTTTCTACACCTACTTTAGCAACTTGAGCGTTTTTAGCAGTATTGGCAGCATCTACTACCATTACAACCAAGCTTAAATTATCTTTTACATAATCAGCAGGAATTGTAGTAGAAACACTTTTGTTATAAGCTTCAAACCCTGGAGTACTCGGTATAGCGTCTCCTAAAACTGCAGTCATCGACTTTCTCAAAACGTGATTGTGCTCAAAACTTGGAATAGGATCTCCCATGCCATAATATGGACTACTCTCGTCCTCATCGTAATAATTAGTCTGGTCGTAAAGAATACCACTTTCCAATAGGTAAACCACTACTTTATCCCCTTCAGATGAACCATTTTCATACATTACGTTGCTATTTACCACAAGGTTATCTCCACTAAGGGTTGATTTAATAGAAATAGTAATATCAGTATCTTCTCCAGCTATCGATGTTACATCCGTTACGGGATGAGGGCGTGCCCAGTCTACACTTCGGTTAATTCTTGCTTGCGGCAAACCACCAATATCATATTCATCAATTAAAATCTGAATATCATCAAAATGCATTGGGTCTGGACTACTACTGGATGTTTTGTGTATAGCTATCACGGCAACATCATCAGTTGCATCTTCAACATCTTCTATTGCACCAGCTACCCGGGGGCAATATCCACACCAAGTACCGGTATAGTCTTCAACAACAACTTTACGTTTCGGTATAAAAACCTCAAAGGATTTTTCATCAGTAGTAAAAGTCTCACCACCTACAGTATACTCAGCGTATACTACAAAGCCTCCTACAGTTGGAGAAGAAAAAGAATTTCCATTAATTTCTGTTCCATCCACATAAAAAGAAGCTTCAGAAGTAACATCCTCTCCACCACTATTAACTGCAGTAAATTGAACATTTTGATTCTTAAAAACTTTAGCGTTATCTATAAGTAATGCAATTCCATCAATCGCAACTACATTAAAATTTAAAACGTTACTGGTAGCTCCTAAATAGTTTGCTACAACTTCGTAAGCTCCTTCGTTTTCAAAAACATACGTATTTCCAGTTATCTCTACTTCATTTACAGTAATAGTAGCAGCGTTGGTATAATCAGTACCATCTTCACCCATAACGGTGAATGTTAGTGTTTCGTTTCCGGTCAAAAGCTCATCATCTGAAGTACTAGTTAAAACCAAGTTTTCTATGCTTCCTTGTAACGGTACATTTTCCTCAGATTTACTGCAAGAAAATGCAATAAACAAAGTGAGGATTCCCATAATTTTTAAAGTATTTTTCATTTTCATAATTACTAAGGTTTGTATTGATTATACAATAATAACACTTTATTACTATACTTTTCCGATAGGGTAAAAGAAACTGAATTATAAGAGTTTAGCATTCAATTTTACGATAAAATTAACTATTATTGTTTAAATAATTAAACTTAACAACATGAAAAAAATTGTATTTATTCTTTCTATTTTATTGAGTTTTAGCTCTTTTGCACAAGAAGATCTACCCAACACCAACCTTGAAACTATTGATGGTAATTCCATAACTGTTAAAGAAGCTACTACAAAGGACAATTTAGTTGTTGTATCCTTATGGGCTACTTGGTGCGTCCCTTGTATTAAAGAATTGGATGCTATTAGTGAAATATATACCGATTGGCAAGATGAAACTGATGTAGAATTGATAGCTGTATCTGTTGATGATAGCCGAACTGTAAAAAGAGTAAAGCCATTAATAAACGGCAAAGGCTGGGACTATGAAATTTTACTAGACACTAACAATGATTTAAAAAGAGCCTTAGGTGCTGCTACTGTCCCTTTGACGTTACTTATTAAAGACAATAAAATTGTATACAGACACTCTGGCTATAGCCCAGGTGCAGAAATGGAGCTTTATGAGAAAATAAAGGAGCACAACAACTAAATCTATCTATACACTACCAAGCTAACTCACAATGAAAAAACTTTTACTAGTCTTCGCTATTCTTTATAGCGGATTTATTATTGCGCAGGATAAAGGCTACTTTTACGGTGGCTTCGAATCTAACTCACAATGGCTTTTGGAAGATGAAGGCATTAATTTTGTATCTCCAGAATTCCCGGATGACCAGTTTAGAGCTAACAATTATCTACAATTAAATTATAATTACGGAAGTTTTACAGCCGGTGTTCAATACGAATCATACCTTCCTAATGCACTTCTAGGATATTCTGATGTGTATAACGGCGAAAACGGAATTGCAACCTACTACCTAAATTATAAAAAAGACGACCTCGACATTACAGCAGGTTATTTTTACGAACAGTTTGGCAGCGGACTTATACTTCGTTCATGGGAAGACAGACAATTAGGTGTTAACAATGCCATTAGAGGTGTTAGGGTAAACTTTCAAGCTACCGATAATTTGGATATTACAGGCTTATTTGGCCAACAAAGAATAGGTTTTAACCTTTCTGAAGGAACTATACAAGGTATAGATGCTAATTTCGACTTGAGTACCGCTTTGAAAATAGATTTTATAGATTTAAGCTTAGGGGGAAGTTATGTAGGGCGGTATCAAGATAATGAAGGAGATCCTACTCTGCCAGACAATGTAAATGCTGTTAGCGGACGTTTGGATTTTGTAAAAGATAAATTATATGGAGGAGTTGAAGTTGTTGCCAAAAGTAAGGATGTAATTTACAACGAAGGTAATTTAGTTTCTCCAAAACAATACGATGGTACTGCCATGCAAGTAAATTTAGGATATGCAGAAAAAGGATTAGGAGTTAACTATACTTTTAGAAGACTAGAGAACTTTAATTTTTATGCAGATCGTGAAGCCCAAGGAAATGAATTTAATGACCAAGTATTAAATTATGTACCTGCACTAACCAAACAACAAGATTATCTATTGACTAACATTTATGTATACAACGCTCAACCAGGTCTTCTAATTGAACCAGGAGAGCAACGTGCAGGTGAAGTTGGCTCACAAGTAGATGTTTATTATTCTATTAAAAAGGAAAGCACCCTTGGCGGAAAATATGGCACTAAAATAGCTGCTAACTTTAGTTATTGGTCGGGACTAGATGCAGAGTATAATGTAGTCAACCGTTTTTATGAAGCCGATTTCATAGGTTCAGGTCCAAGACTTTTCAGAGATATCAATGTTGAAGTTAAAAAACGATGGACCAAAAAAATTAGCTCTGTTTTTACGTTTCAAGACGTAATGGTTGATAAAGGTGTATCACAGGGAGGCCCTGTCGGGGTTCAAGGTGATATCCACGCAACTGTAGGAGTAGCAGAAGGAACCTATCGTTTTGAAAACTCAAAATCTATGAGACTTGCCTTACAACACTTATGGTCTAAGGATGATCGAAAAAACTGGGCAGGAGCCACGCTTGAATACAATTTTAATTCGAATATTGGTCTTTATGCTTCAGACTCCTATAACTATGGTGGAGAGGGCGAAATCCATTATTACAATTTTGGCGGTAGTTACTCAAAAGGAAGAACTCGCGTATCTTTAAATTACGGAAGACAACGTGGAGGTCTTATATGTGTAGGTGGCGTGTGTAGAGTGGTGCCGGAAAGCAATGGTTTGAGCGCAAGTATCAACGTCTCTTTTTAAACTAGAATTTATACAATTTATAGAGCCAGGCTTTAAGGTCTGGCTTCTTTTATATCAACTTCTTAACTCTTTTTTTTAAAGATTAAACACCATTAAAATACAGGCATATTACTTTAAAAAAAACAAACATATTCTAGAACAATAAACCCTATAACCCATTTTTTTAATTGGTTCAAAACAAGTTATGAGAAAACTTAAAGAATTATTTATAAGCTGTTATCATTGAAGCAATAAAACGGACTAGAAAAACCTCTGCAATAAATAGTTTAAACGATTTTTTAAAAGGAGGCCAATCTATTGAATATAGTATATAAAAAAAAACGGTGCCAAAAAGCACCGTTTTTTTATCAAACAAATTTGTATTATTACTTTTTAACTACTTTAAAGCTCTGTGACACTCCTTTATCATTTATAAAGTTAAAGATGTACATCTGAGCAGATAGGTTTGCAACGTTTAATTCTTGGCGACCTGCTTCAATCGCTTGAGATTGAACTAAACGACCTTGAAGGTCATAAATGTTTAAGTGCAATGCATCTTTAGACTCTAAAGAAAGTGAGTTCCTTATAACAGTTGAACCAAGTACAACTCCCAAAGAGGTTTCAGTTTCACCCACACTAAGTGGAGAATCGTATACATATGTAAAAGTTAAATCATCACCAACTTCGTTTCCACTTTCGTCAACAGTATAAAACCTAAATACAAATTCACCGTAAGGAGCTAATTCGTCACCAGTGTATAAAAAGTGATTTCCAGGACCAGTAGTTTCACCTGGAGCGATAACCTGAGGAGCATTAACAGGCGGATAGGACTCACCTACTTGGATACCGTCATAACATTGTTGTCCATAACATAATTGAAATGATTGATCACTATTTGTGGAGACATATTCAATTGTAGAATTGATAGCTTCACTTCCATCATTAGTTACAAAAAAATTGATTGTTGCTTCTGCTTCATCAGCGGTGGTAACAGTCAATACATCACCATTATTTATAGCATCACCATTTTCATCTACCACGGAAAATTGAGCCGAAGCTAGAAAAGGAGAGCATATAATTGCTAAAAGTAAAAATTTGAATTTCATAGATAAAAAATTAGGTTTATATTTCGTTAAATAACTATTAACAAATTTAAGGCTTTATATCCATTAAAAAAAATTGTTAAATGCCTTTTTATATTATTTAAAAAATTGAATATCAATAAAATAAGCATATTTTACCCTATTGCTTTAATAGGAATTACGAATCATAAAACACTAAAACGATATGTTAAAAAAAAATCATTATAACATTAATTATGTTATAATGGCAAATAATAAGAATTAATATTTACACCTTCCCTATTGCTTAAAATCAAATGTAAAAATCACTTTGAAAGCTGGCTTTAAAATCTAAGAAATAATTACTGTTAAATTTAAAGTAGTTTTTTTGTTTATTGACCTAACACATCATCGAAAGATATTTAGATTGAAAATATTTGAAATAATTTTCTTACAAATGTCGCTCGAGGCTGTTATTTCAATTTGGATATAAGTGAGCAGGCTATAGCCCTAATTACAACTAAATTTTCACTAGTAAATCGCAATTCTTACTCATTAATAGGTGTTATTTTAAAAGTCACATTATGAAGGCATGCAACTAAGAAAATTACCCCTTAAATTTTAAAGGTAAATGCACCACACTTTTAGTTTCAAAAAAATCTTCTTCAAAATAATCGGTTAAATTATAAACCCTCGCCTTTGGATAGGTAGCGAGTTCCTCAGTAAGATCACCCCCTTTTAAATATAAGATTCCATTTTTAAGCTCATGTGTACTTTTTTTGGCTATTCTGCCTTTTACCCAACGTACAAATGTTTCCATTTGAGCTACGGCACGGCTTACTATAAAATCGTATTGACCAGTAATATTTTCGGCTCGATCATTGGTTATTTCTATATTTTTCAAGCCTAATCCTTGCGAAACCTCTTCAACCACCTTAATTTTTTTCCCAATACTATCTACCAAATGAAAGTGCGTATCTGGAAATAAAATAGCCAATGGAATTCCGGGAAACCCTCCACCAGTGCCTATATCTAAAACCCGCGCCCCTTTTTGGAAAGATTGAATTTTAGCAATTCCTAGTGAATGTAATACGTGGCGCAGGTACAATTCGTCAATATCCTTTCGGGAAACCACGTTTATTTTTAGATTCCAATCGTGGTAAAGTGTTTCTAGTTTTTCAAATTGATCTTGCTGCTTATCAGATAGATGCGGAAAATATTTTAAAATCAAGTCCATTCCAGTGGTTTAGACTGTAAAAGTATGGTTTATGAATAAATTTTCCATAATTGCGGCAGGGTATTTGCTTAAAGATATGTATTTTTATCCATTAATTCTTCAGAAGAAATTCTGTACTAATTCAAACTAAGTGAACACTCCTCATATTAAATTTTCGCGCGTAGATTCAGCCAAATTTTTCAGAACGCTGAATAAACGCGTAAACTCCTATTTTAAGGAAAACGAAATACAACGTACCGGTAATTGGAAAATACACGTAAAGGCAATTGTGATGTTTTCACTCTACCTTACTCCCTATTTTTTGTTGTTAACATTAGATTTCCCTACTTGGGCACAAATACTTTTCACCATTATTATGGGTGTGGGAATGGCTGGTGTAGGTATGAACGTAATGCACGATGCTAATCACGGCTCCTATTCTTCTAAAAAATGGATTAATAAGCTAATGGGTGGCAGTATGTATATTTTAGCCGGGAATGTTTATAATTGGCAGGTACAGCATAATGTATTACACCACACCTACACAAACATACATGGCCACGATGAAGATATGGAAGCGGGCCGTATCATTCGTTTTTCTAAACACGCAAAATGGCATCGTTTTCATAAATTTCAACAATACTACAGTGTTTTCTTATACGGTTTACTCACATTTAATTGGGCATTAACAACTGATTTTAAGCAAACCAAACGCTATTTATCTAAAAAGCTCTCCTACGGAAAACTACCAAAGCCCATTACGCAATGGAGCTTGTTAATAATTACAAAAATAATTTACATGGGAGTTTGGATTGCCATCCCAATATTATTTTTCAACATTGCCTGGTGGAAAATTTTAATCGGTTTTTTCATCATGCACTATGTAGCAGGATTGATTCTAAGCATCGTTTTTCAATTGGCACATATTGTAGAAGACACCGATATGCCTTTGCCCGACAAAACAGGAAATATGAAAAACACCTGGGCCATCCATCAATTGTTTACCACGGTTAATTTTTCGACCAAAAATAAATTGGTAAACTGGTTTACAGGCGGATTAAATCATCAAGTAGAACATCATATATTTCCAAATATTAGCCACGTGCATTATTCTAAAATTTCTGAAATTGTACGAGAAACAGCTTTAGAGTTCAACTTGCCTTACAATGAATACAAAACAACAAGAGGTGCCATTATAGCGCATTTTAAGTACTTAAAACAAATGGGTTTAAAGCCCGCAATACCAGCATAACCTCCTATAACTATGAACGACCGACTTTCTGATCGCGTTAATAAAATGGCCACATCGGCAACACTTGCCATGGCTGCCAAAGCAAGAGAACTTCGAGAGGAAGGAAAAGATATAATCGGCCTAAGCCTAGGCGAACCAGATTTTACTGTTCCTGAATTTGTTAAAGAAGCAGCAATAAAAGCCATTCAAGAAGATTATCACGCGTATACACCCGTTGATGGCTATAGAGAATTAAAACAGGCCATCATTAAAAAGTTTAAACGAGACAACAATTTAGATTATAAGCTTTCACAAATTGTGGTTTCCACAGGAGCAAAACAATCATTAGCCAATTTAGCTCAAGTTTTACTGAATAAAGGCGATGAAGTTTTACTACCTGCACCTTATTGGGTAAGTTATAGCGATATCGCAAAAGTAGCCGAAGGCGTACCAGTTGAAATAAAAACTAGTATTGAAAGTGACTTTAAAGTTACACCTGAAGCCTTGGAAGCAGCTATTACCCCAAAAACTAAATTGATTATGTACAGCTCCCCTTGTAACCCAAGTGGTTCGGTTTATAGCCGAGATGAGCTACGTGCCTTGGCAGATGTTTTGGTAAAACACCCCGATATCATTGTAATCAGCGACGAAATATATGAACATATCAATTTTACAGATCAACACGCATCTATGGCGCAATTTGATGATATGTATGATCGCACTGTTACTGTTAACGGAGTCTCAAAAGCGTATGCGATGACGGGTTGGAGAATTGGCTATATTGGCGCCCCAGAATGGATTGCTAAAGCTTGTACTAAAATGCAAGGACAAGTTACCAGTGGGACCAACTGCATTGCCCAACGTGCTGCTATTACTGCTCTAGAAGAATCACCAAGTAAGATTCAATATATGGTAGAGGCTTTTAAAAGCCGTAGAAAACTTATTTTAGACTTACTTTCTGAAATTCCTGGAATGAAAACCAATGAGCCTGAAGGTGCTTTTTATGTGTTTCCAGATGTTTCAAGTTTCTTTGGAAAAACAATAAAAGAAACTAAAATAAATAATGCAACCGATTTTTCATTGTTCTTGTTAGAAGAAGCATTAGTTGCAACCGTTACAGGTGAAGCCTTTGGTGACCCTAATTGCATTCGTCTTTCCTACGCAGCTTCAGAAGCTGATATCGTGGAAGCGCTTAAGCGTATAAAAGAACTTTTGAGTTAAGATAAATAAAAACCGGACTGATTTAAAAATCAGTCCGATCTTTTCATTTACCATAAAACATTGCTCTATTCAACAATAAATCTTTTTGTGACTGTACCTTCAATAGTTTTAACCTCCATTAGGTAGACACCACCTACAAGATTTTTATTTAAAAGAATTTCCTTTTTATTAAACGTATTTGAATATACCTCCGCACCCAATATTGAATAAATTTTAATTTCAGATGAAACATCACTCAAATTTATCTGAACATTGATTGAGGAACCTTTTACTGGGTTTGGATATATCGTAAAACCTATTTTAGTATCGTTAGTTTCAACGCCTAATTCAGGACTACAATAGTGAGGCTCGGGATCAAACCCCTTCGGGAAAGTGGATTCAAAAAGCTCTACAGAAACGCTTCCTTCCCAAATATCCTTTTCCAAAAGTGTATTATCTGGACCTATTAAACAAAATGTAGGGTAAGCACCTACTCCAAAATCATCATCCACAGCTATGCTTCCGCCCTCGTTTGATACTGCTGGAGCACTTTTAAAAGGTCCACCAAACTCTGCTTCATATGCAATTACATCTGCATCGGTATCATTTCCATTATTTATTGACAAACAAAACACCATGTTTTCGTAACCCCCTTCATCTTCTTCGCCATTACAACCATATTTGTCATGAAATTCACTATATGCCGGTTGATTATTTTGACATGGAACACAGTCCACAAAAAAGAAATCTAAATATACATATTTACCCTGAGCCGTTATACTGTATAAATTATGCTCGTTCCCTTCGACATCTGTTACAGTAAAATCGCTGACTACATCACCTACATTGTAGTTACTTACTTGTGCATTAGTTGTAAGCGTAAATACTACACTTAATAAAAATAAAGTAATTGTTTTCATATATTAAATTTTTAAGTTAATTTATTAATAAAATTACGTTTTATTTGCTGTATAACAAGTAATTATATATTTTTTTAGCATTTAAAAAGCATTTATTTTTTATAATCCCTGAAAACAAAGTCTATTACTTTTACCCCATTTAACCAATGGGATAAAAGTATTGTTTCTTAAAATGACATGTTAATTGTACTTTTAGCCTCAAAATGCATCAATGTCTAAAATTTTATTACTCGGAAGCGGCGAATTAGGAAAAGAATTTACTATTGCTGCACAACGAATTGGCCAAACTATTATAGCCGTAGATAGCTATAAAAATGCTCCTGCTATGCAAGTTGCAGATGCGTTTGAGGTTATCAATATGCTAGATGGCGATGCGCTAGATGCTATCGTTGACAAACACAAACCAGATTACATTGTCCCCGAAATTGAAGCCATTAGAACCGAACGTTTCTACGAATATGAAAAACAAGGCTATACGGTAATTCCTTCAGCTAAAGCTGCTAATTACACAATGAACCGAAAAGCTATTCGTGATTTGGCTGCAAAAGAATTACGAATTAAAACAGCAGCTTATCGTTATGCTACTTCAGCAGAAAGTTTAGAAAAAGCAGTTTCTGAAGTTGGAATGCCATGTGTGGTAAAGCCTTTAATGTCTTCCAGCGGAAAAGGGCAAAGCACAATTAAAACAAAAAACGATATTACTAAAGCATGGCAATATTCTCAAGAAGGTTCTCGTGGTGATGTTGCAGAAGTAATTGTAGAAGCTTTTGTCAATTTCAACTACGAGATAACCCTACTAACCGTTACACAGCGAAACGGCGAAACACTTTTCTGCCCCCCTATTGGGCATAGGCAAGAACGCGGTGATTATATGGAAAGCTGGCAACCTGCTACTATGGAAGCTACGCATTTAAAAACTGCCCAAGAAATGGCAGAAAAAGTTACCCAAGGACTTACTGGCTCTGGAATATGGGGCGTTGAATTTTTTGTAGCCGACGATGGTGTTTACTTTTCTGAACTTTCTCCCCGACCACACGACACAGGCATGGTTACTTTAGCCAACACACAAAATTTTAATGAATTTGAACTTCATTTAAGAGCTGTTTTAGGATTGCCTATCCCTGAAATAACCCAAGAACGAATTGGTGCCAGTGCAGTTATCTTAGCTCCAGGGGAATCACAAAATCCAACTTTTGAAGGAGTAGAAACTGTTTCAGGAGCTGTAAAATGTGATTTCAGGTTATTTGGTAAAACCACCTCTCGGTTATATAGAAGAATGGGGGTTGTAGTTACCTACGATTCTATAGAAAGTTCTGTTTCCGAAGTGACTAAAAAAGCTAGGGCACTAGCCGATAGCATTACAATAAAACTTTAATTCAGTTTTTCTTAAAGGAATATTGCTATAATCTTAGCGGTTCCGCCAAAAGAAAGGTGTTAATAGTATCAATACAGTAAATAGTTCTAAACGACCAATCAACATTAAAAACGAAGCCCACCATTTGGCAGCAGGAGGAAGTATTCCGTAATTATTTACAGGCCCTAGATCTCCCAAAGCGGGACCAACATTCCCCAACGAAGAGGCAGCACCACCTAATGCTGTTTTAAAATCTAATCCCAACCAGGAAAAAACCAACACTCCGACTATAAAAGAGAGCATATAGAGAATAAAGAATCCTAATATATTATACACAATAGGCTGACCTACAGCCTTATTATTATACCGTACAGGCAAAATGGCATTGGGGTGCAGCGCACGTTTAAACTCCAATATTCCATTTTTAATCATGATTAAATGACGAACAATCTTAATTCCCCCAGCAGTAGAACCAGCGGAGCCACCCAAAAACATCAGACCGAAAAAGAATATGGTAAGGAACGGCGTCCATAATGTATAATCTGCTGAAACAAAGCCTGTTGTAGTAATGATAGCAAGCACTTGAAATAGTCCGTGCCGAAAAGAACTTTCTAATCTTCCCCACACCATGCTATGCTCTATTGAAGATAATGAAATATCTGCTTTAAAATAGATGAGCAAAGTAGCTATAACAGTAAATGAACCTATAAATAAGCAGTAAAACTTAAACTCATCATCCCTAAAAACTTTAGAAAATCTAGTTTTAAATGCAAAATAGCTCAATACAAAGTTAGTACCTGCCAAAAACATAAACAGAATAATAATATATTGTATAATAGGTTGGTCATTCCAATAAGCTACGCTTGCGTTTTTGGTCGAAAAACCACCTGTACTCAATGTACTTAACGAATGATTAATAGCGTCGAAAAAACTCATTCCTGCTAATTTTAACAACAACGTTTCAATTAACGTATAACCTACATAGATAATCCACAACCGTTTAGCGGTATCTGTAATACGTGGATGTAACTTATCACCGCCAGGACCCGGTGCTTCGGCAGAAAATAATTGCATACCACCAATCCCTAACAAAGGCAGAATAGCAATGGCCAATACGATAATCCCCATTCCTCCAATCCAATGTGTGATGCTTCGCCAAAAAAGCACCCCTTTCGGGATACTTTCTATATCACTTAATATAGAAGCACCTGTAGTGGTATATCCACTCATAGTTTCAAAAAAAGCATTGGTAATACTAGGTATTGCCCCACTTAGCATATACGGCAACGTTCCTGCTAAGGACATTGTTAGCCATCCAAAAGCTACAATAAGATATCCTTCTCTTTTCTGAATTTCCTTACGGTGATTCCGAGTGACTAACATGGAAATTGTACCTATTGCCATTGTAATTAGGCCTGCATTGAAAATTTGTAAAACAACGCCATCCTTATATATAAAGCTAACCAATGCTGATAAAAACATAAAACCAGCGTTTACTACTAATAGTAAACCCAAAAGGTGAATTATGATTTTTAGATTAAGCCTTGCAAAGGAACGCATTACACAAAAAGTTTTTCCACCTTATTAATAGATTGTGGTAAACAGCAAATTACAATATGATCGCCATTTTTAATTTTAAAATCACCTAAAGCAATTAAACCTTCACCATCTCTTACCACCCCTCCAATAACAGCAGATCTAGGTAAATCAATATCCTTTATTTTTTTGTCGCATACTTTTGAAGAAGTGGTAACTCTAAATTCCAAAAGCTCTGCATTCATGTTGTTAAGCTTTGTCATAGCTACAACCTCACCTTTTCTAACATACCTAAATATATTATTGGCAGCCAAAAGCTTCTTATTGATTAATGTATCAATACCTATGGATTGTGATAATTGAAAATAATCCATGTTTTCAACCAAAGCGATGGTTTTTTTTACACCTTTAGATTTTGCAACCAAACAAGACATGATATTGGTCTCACTGTTTCCTGTAACTGCTATAAACGCATCCATCTCGTTAATAGATTCTTCTTGCAGTAAATCTACATTTCTACCATCTCCATTGATAACAAGACAACTAGGAATATCGTCAGCTATATCAAAAGCTTTGTCTTTACTGCTTTCAATAAGTTTTACCTTAAAGCTATTTTTACAGAGGTCTTGAGCTGTTTTATACCCTATTTTACTTCCTCCAAGAATCATCACGTTTTTAATATCTTCTCTCACTTTTCCGGTAAGATGAAACATTTCTTCAACCCCTTTTTCAGTAGTTGTAAAATATACTTGATCCCCCTCTTTAAACTGCGTATCTCCTCTTGGAATAAGGGTATATTGGGTTCCAAAACGCTGTATAGCTAGAGGCACATAATTTAGGTCTGGATTTAAATCCCCAACTTCCTTCACAGTTTTACCTACAAAAGCTGCAGTACGGGATAAATTTAGCCCAATCATCGTTAGCGCTCCATCTTCAAATTCGTAAGTGTCATTAAACGCACTTTGACCTAACAACAAAGCAATTTCATTAGCCGCAAGCGCTTCTGGAGAAATGAGTTCGTCTATACCAAATTTAGTAAAACCTACCTCATCCTTTTTCTCAATAAACTCAGTATTTGAAATACGAGCCACTGTCCGTTTGGCTCCCAATTGCTTGGCTAACACACAAACCGTTATGTTAGTGGTTTCACTAGAGGTCACTGCGATTACTAGATCTGTGGAAGCTATTTTCGAATCTTTCAAAACAGAAATTGAAGTAGCGTCACCCTTTACCACACGAATATCCAAATGGGTATCAGCATATGCCAAAGATTCTTTTTTGGTATCTATAAGGGTAATATCTTGAGACTCGTAAGACAGCAATTTAGCTAAATGAAATCCCACTTCACCGGCACCGGCAATAATAATCTTCATAAACGTCTTCTAATAAGTGCGGCAAAGTTATGTAATTTAAAATTAGTTATTAAGAAGTATTTATAAATCTATATTAACTTAAAAATTAATGTTAGAGTTTCTATCTCAAAATCCACATGTGATTGCATACAACTATCAAAAAAAACGTAGTTTTGCTTTTGCTATGACTTCAGAAAAAAAAGTGACACCCTACAAAGGCTCTGCCGAAAATAAAAAGCAGCAGGTTGAAAAAATGTTCGACACCATTTCTGGTGAATATGACGGGTTAAACCGTGTTATCTCATTAGGAAGCGATATAAAGTGGCGAAAAAAAGTAATCAAGATGGTTCTAAACACCAAACCAGATGCCATCCTTGATATTGCAACTGGTACTGGCGACCTTGCTGTACAATTTGCAAAAACCAGCGAGGCATCAAAAATTATAGGTTTAGACCTTTCTGAAGGAATGCTTTCCGTAGCCCGAAAAAAAGTAGAAGGAACCCCATTAGAAAATAAAGTGGGATTTGTAAAAGGAGATTCCGAAGCATTACCATTTGATGACAACACCTTCGATGCAATAACGGTTTCGTTCGGGATTCGAAACTTTGAGAACCTTGAAAAAGGCCTTTCTGAAATTTTAAGGGTTTTAAAAAAAGGAGGAATATTTGTTATTTTAGAAACATCAGTTCCTAAAAAATTTCCATTTAAACAAGGCTATTCTATTTACACCAAAGGCATAATGCCATTTATAGGCCGTGTTTTTTCAAAAGACAAAGTAGCTTACAAATATTTAAGCGAAAGTGCTTCTGTTTTTCCACATGGAGAAATCTTAAACAATATTTTACGCAAAACTGGGTTTATAGAAGTGAAAAACAAACCACAAACTTTTGGCGTAGCCACCATTTATATAGCTACTAAATAAATATGAAGAAACTATTTTTTCTACTTGCCATACTATTTTTAGCCCATAGTGCCCATGCACAACTCTTTAACAAAGAAAGATTGGCAAACCAAGAAACATTTGACAAACGTTTTTTAACATGGGGATATTTTTTAGGCTTTAATAGCTATGACTTTAAATTTGAATACGAAAATGAAAACCCCGATGACAGAACAGATATTCTTGTAGATGGAGATGTAGGCTTTAATGTAGGCCTTGTAGGTGATATGCGAGTAAACGACTATGTTAACATCCGTTTAGAACCTGGGTTATACTACACACAAAGAAATTTACGGTTCCCTGGTTTTGAAGAAGAAAAAGACATCTTGCGCGAAGTTAAATCTACTTACATACACGTTCCGTTACTTGTAAAACTTTCAACTAAGCGATTAAATAATTTCAGACCTTTCATAGTTGGTGGAATTTCTACTTCCTTAAACTTATCGAGTAACGAAGGAAACCCGCAAGACAACTCAGGTGGTGAATTTAGAATGACCAAGACCACTAATTATTTTGAACTTGGCTTCGGGATCGATTTCTACCTCTATTACTTTAAGTTTACTCCTTCCATTCGAGGGGTGTTTGCTACTAGTGATGAATTGGTGCCCGATGAAGACCCAAACAGCCCTTGGACTGGAAACATTACTCAAATGTCCACCCGTGGTATTTTTATCAACTTTACATTTCAGTAAAACGCCGAGCCTCGCTTAACAAAATTGCAGTTGCGGTTGCTACATTCAAGCTCTCTGTTGTTTGATTGCCAAATTGAGGAATGGATACCTTTTCAGTAATCAGTTTTTCAATAGATTCTGAAACACCATTTGCCTCATTCCCCATCACGATAATAGCATCTTGCTGAAGCTTTTGGTTATAAACATTTTCTCCATCCATAAAAGCACCATAAATTGGCAATGAAGAAGCTTTTAAATAGTGTTCGATGTCTAAATAATGAATGGCAACCCGCGCTAACGAACCCATTGTAGCTTGCACTACTTTTGGGTTGTAACAATCTGTAGTATCGGTCGAGCAAATTAACTGCTTTACCCCAAACCAATCGCACAACCTAATTATAGTTCCTAAATTACCTGGGTCACGAACGGCATCAAGAACAAGTGTTAATCCATTATTATTAATTGGTTTAACTTCAGGTATTTTAAAAACAGCCAACGAGGTATTTGCTGTTTTTAGAAAGCTTATTTTCTGAAGTTCGCCTTGCGTAACATGAAAATGGTTTTCGTTTATGATTTTCTCTTTATCTACTGAAAAAAAAGAATGAATTTCTACACCTTCTTGTTTTAATTCTGAAATAACTTTAGGACCTTCGCCCACGAAAAGTCCGTGTTTTTCCCGGTACTTTTTTTGCTTTAAACTCGTTATTGACTTTATTTTACTTTTACTTATCAAATTATAGTATTTTTGAAATTAAGTAAACCTGAACACTTGGCCCAAACCCTCACAAAAATAGCATTATTTTTAGGAGTAATTGCACTGTCTCTATCCTGTAACGCCGTAAAACGCGTACCGGACGATCAGTTTTTACTTTCAGAAAATAAAATTGTAGTTGATAGCTTAGAAATAAGCGACCTTAGGGTATACAGCCAATTAAAGCAGAAACCAAACCCTAAAATACCATTGTTAGGCGTCCCCTTTGGACTTCATATTTATAATTTAGCAGACCCGCACCCAGATTCTACATATCAAAAATGGTTGCATAAAAGGCCAAAACGTGAAGAGCGATTGGTTAAATTTCTATCTAGGAAACAAGTACAAGAAATTGGCAATAGCTATGTAGGCCTTAACAATTGGTTACGAAAATCTGGAGACGCTCCCGTAATTATTGATAAAGAAAAAGCTGAAAGTTCAAAAGAACGCTTAGAGCGGTATTACGCCAGTTATGGTTATTTTAATACCGAAGCAGATTATAAAGTTACTCCGCTCGAAAAGAAGAAAAAAAGAGCTAGTATAACGTACAATGTAAATAGACATCAACCATACATTGTAGATTCCATTAATAAAGAAATTGCATCTCCAGTGGTCGATTCACTTTTTAAAGCCTCAATTGGCAACACCTTTATTAAATCTGGAAAACAATATGATGCCAACGACTTTGTAGATGAACGGGATAGGCTGACCATCCAATTTAGAAATTCAGGGTTATTTCATTTTGATCAAGACTACGTGGGTTTTGAAGCCGATACTGTAAACACAGGACACAAAGCCAATATAAAATATCAAATACCAAATCGGGAAGTAACCGAAGGCGACAGCACGTATACAGAACCATTTAAAGTGCATACTGTAAATGAAATTCGGATTGTGACAGACTTTAGCTATGAAAACCGAAACGAAACTCCTACAGACTCTGTTGAACATGAAGGGTACCAACTATATAGTTTTGATAAATTAAAATACAATCCCAAAGCTATAACAGATGCCATTTCCATTACACCTAATTCTATTTTTAAAGATATAGACCGGACGTTAACGTACAACCAAATAAATGACCTTAAAGTCTTTAAGTATCCAAACATCAGTTATCAAGAGGACCCTAGAGATAGTACCGGAACTAAGTTAATAACAACCATTTTACTTAGTCCGAGGAAAAAATATAACCTAGGTGTAGATTTTGACGCATACACTTCTACCATTCAACAGTTTGGGATTGGGTTTAGCTCTACATTTCAAATACGGAATGTCTTTAAAGGTGCTGAAATTTTAGAGATTTCAGGACGTGGTAGTGTTGGTTCTTCTGCAGATAAAGGAGGTGGTTTCTTTAACACTTCAGATGTAGGTGGCGATGTTAAACTTACTTTTCCGAGGATATTATTCCCCTTTAACACGGATAGTTTTATAAAAAAATACATGTCTCCTTCTACCGAGATAAGCGTAGGTTTTAGTGCCCAGAATAATATAGGTTTGGACAGACAAAACTTAAATGCAATTTTTAATTACCGTTGGAAACCAAAAAAAATACGCACCAACCAATTTAACCTAGCAAACGTACAATATGTAAGAAACCTTAGAACCGACAACTATTTCAATGTTTATAAGAGCACGTATAGTCGACTAAACGAAATTGCTGAAGAAGTAGGGTACGACTTTATGGATCCTACTTCCGAAGATCCAACCTTAGGCATTCCCAACGAAGCAGATCAATTTATTGATGATATTTTGGACAATAGCCTCCCAAATACAGTAACATCAGAAATTTACGAAGAGGTTTTAGGGATTGCAGAGCGTAAATTCAGACTAACAGAAGACAATCTTATTTTTGCATCAAACTTCACTTGGACCCGAGATACTCGCGAAAATATTTATGATAATAATTTTTCACGTCTACGTTGGAAATTAGAAAGTGCTGGTAATTTTTTATCGCTAGCCTCTAAAGCCACCGGACAGGAGAAAAATGCGAACGGTAACTACGAAACCCTAGGTGTAGCTTATTCTCAATATATAAAAGGCGAAACCGAATACATTAAACATTGGGCATTGAACGACAATAATATTTTAGCTGTGAGAGCATTTGGGGGTATAGCTATTCCCTACGGAAACAGTAACACCATACCCTTTACCAGAAGTTATTTTGCAGGTGGTGCAAACGATAACAGAGGGTGGCGAGCCTATGATTTAGGCCCAGGAAGTAGTGGCGGCATCTTAGATTTTAATGAAGCCAATTTTAAACTAGCTTTTAATGCAGAATACCGGTATACCATTTTAGGAGCTTTTAAAGGAGCATTTTTTGTAGATGCAGGAAATATATGGAACGTTCTTGACAACGAGAACAGAGAAGCCTTTAGGTTCAATGGAATACAAGACCTTAAAGAACTTGGAGTTGCCTCTGGGTTTGGTCTGCGATATGACTTTGGTTTTTTTGTACTTCGGTTTGATATAGGCTTCAAAACACACGACCCAGGCAGACCTGTTGGCGAACGTTGGTTCAAGGACTATAATTTTAGTAATGCCGTTTATAATATAGGAATCAACTATCCCTTCTAACCCATTAAAAATTCTTATTTTTGCGGGTAAAACGATCAACAACTATGAATCATTCCATACAACCGGGCGTAGCAACCGGAAGAGAAGTCCAGAAAATACATCAGTACGCAAAGGAAAAAGGCTTTGCAATGCCAGCCGTAAACGTAGTTGGCTCTAATAGTATTAATACCGTTATGGAAACGGCTGCTGCTTTAAATTCACCCGTAATTATACAATTTTCCAACGGAGGAGCTTATTTTAATGCTGGAAAAGGCCTGAGCAACGAAAACCAAAAAGCTGCTATTCTTGGCGGTGTTGCTGGCGCAAAACATATTCATGATTTAGCAAAAGCATACGGTGCAACTGTTATTTTACACACAGATCACGCTGCTAAAAAATTACTTCCATGGATCGACGGTCTTCTAGATGCCGGCGAACAATTTTACAAAGAACATGGAAAGCCGCTATTCAGTTCGCATATGATTGATCTTTCAGAAGAACCTCTTGAAGAGAATATTGAAATTTCAAAAAAATACCTAGAACGCATGAGCAAAATGGGTATGACACTTGAAATTGAATTAGGTATTACTGGTGGTGAAGAAGACGGAGTTGATAACACCGATGTAGATTCATCAAAATTGTATACTCAACCTGAAGAGGTGGCCTACGCATATGAAGAATTATTAAAAGTGAGCGATCAATTTACCATCGCTGCTGCTTTCGGAAATGTACACGGTGTTTATAAACCTGGAAATGTGAAATTAACACCTGTTATCCTTAAAAACTCACAAGAATACGTTCAGAAAAAATTCAATACAGACCACAACCCTATTGATTTTGTTTTTCACGGCGGAAGCGGTTCTACAGTTGAAGAAATTAGAGAAGCAATTGGTTATGGCGTGATAAAAATGAACATTGACACCGATCTGCAATACGCATTTAATGAAGGAGTACGTGACTATGTAACCAAAAACATTGATTATCTAAAAACTCAAATTGGGAATCCAGAAGGCGAAGAGGTACCCAATAAAAAATATTACGACCCGAGAAAGTGGTTACGCGAAGGCGAACTAACATTTAAAAAACGATTGGAAAAGGCTTTTGAAGACCTTAACAACGTAAACACACTATAACTTAAAACTCCTCAATTATGTCTTGGTTTAAAAGAACAAAAAAAGGAATTCAAACCCCTACCGAAGAGAAGAAAGACGTCCCAAAAGGATTGTGGTACAAATCTCCAACAGGGAAGATAGTTGACTCTGAAGAGCTTGAAAAGAACTTCTATGTGAGTCCTGAAGACGGCTATCACGTAAGAATTGGAAGCAACGAATACTTTGAATTGCTTTTTGATGACAATAAATACAAAGAACTTGATAAAAACTTGACTTCAAAAGATCCTTTGAAATTTGAAGACAAGAAAAAATATCCAGATCGTTTAAAAGATGCTCAAAAGAAAACCGGATTAAAAGACGCAGCGCGAACCGCTGTTGGTAAATCTATGGGCAAAGAACTAGTAATCGCTTGTATGGATTTCAGTTTTATTGGAGGTTCTATGGGAAGCGTTGTAGGTGAAAAAATTGCACGTGCTGCAGATTATTCACTTAAAAAGAAAATCCCACTAATGATTATTTCAAAAAGTGGTGGTGCGCGTATGATGGAAGCTGTTCTTTCTTTAATGCAATTAGCTAAAACGAGTGCTAAATTAGCACAGTTATCAGACGCTGGAATTCCATACATCTCTTTATGTACTGACCCTACAACTGGAGGCACAACAGCTTCCTTTGCTATGTTAGGCGATATTAATATAAGCGAACCTGGAGCCTTAATCGGTTTTGCAGGACCTCGTGTAGTTCGTGATACTACAGGACAAGAGCTTCCGGAAGGGTTTCAAACTGCTGAGTTTTTAAAAGAACACGGCTTTTTAGACTTTATCACACACCGAAGAGATCTAAAAACACGCGTAAATCAATATTTAGATTTAGTCCTAAATAGGCCTATGCGTGAAAAAACAGCATAAAAAAAAAGCAGCCAAGTTTGGCTGCTTTTTTTATCTCTTATCTTAAATTATTTTTGCCCCTCTTTTTCTACTTCTCCTTTATGATCGTCTTTTACAACTTCATCTCTATATTTACAACAAGGATGAACACTATTGTATGCTTCGTTAGTAGCTTTTAAGTCTTCTACATCGTGCCCTACTGCTAAAATATTTTCTTTAATAGCATCTAAGTTCGTTTTCTTTTCGTTGAAAATTAACTTAAGCTCGTGAGTTTGCACATCCCAAATTGCACTTTTTACGCCTTTAGTTTTTATACTTGCCTTCTCTATTCTTTCTTTACACATACCACAAACGCCATCAACTTCTAAAGAAGTTCTTGCATTTTTATTTTGGGCAAATGTTATTGTTGTGATTAATAAAACAAATACAGTTATTACTTTTTTCATCTTTTATAATTTTTAAAGTGTTATTACTTAATTCGATATCTTAAACCTGCATAATAGAGGCTTCCAAAAATGGGGCCATATACAAATGTACTGTCAAAGTTTGAGCCAAAAGGATTGTCTGCTCCTAGAAGAGGGTTGTTTTGCCTTACATTGGTTATATTCTCCCCTCCTATATATATTTCAAATTTTGGTGAAAATACTTTAGTTACTTGCGCATTTAAGGTATTCACATTAGGTGAAAAATTTGGCAATTGAAACTCTATCGGATTATTTTCTGTAGAAGGAAACCGTTGTTTACCTAACCAATTATAGGTAACATCAAATTTCCATTTACTATTATTTTTAATAGGTGTTTCATAGGATGCGTTTGCAAAAAACCGATGCTGCGCCGTTAAAGGTTTAATTTTTTCACCTGTTTGATATTTCGTTTTAATATCGTAATACTTATAAGCTAAGCGCGTATTAAAACCTGTAAATGGGTTATAATTAAATTCAGTTTGAAAACTGTTAGCAAAACTTTCATTTTCTAAGTTGTAAAAACTAATTTCTTGAGAATTCTCCCAATCTACCACTACTTGATTTTGAAAATCGGTTCTATAAAAATCAAACGTTATATCTGCTTTGTTTCCAAATAAATTAAAACCTTGAAGGTAGGACACACCATAGTTCCAAGCAATCTCGGGGTCTAACCCATAGATATTTCCTTCGGCAGAAGGATTAATATTAATATTTCTGGAAGTAGCGAAAAGGTTTTGGTTTTCTGCAAAGATATTGGCTGAACGTTTTCCTCTTCCTATAGAGGCTCTAAACGCAGATTTATCCCAAGGCGTATATTTTGCATGTATTCTTGGAGTTACAAACACCCCCAACCTATTATGGTTATCCACACGCATACCTGCAGTAAAATTTAAATTTTCTAAATCATCAAAGTTATATTCAAAAAAAGCGCCAATGGAGTTGTCTTTACGCTCAAAAGAAGTGGTTTCTACCAATTCATCATACTTATCGTAAGTAAAGCTAACTCCAGTTTTAATTTTGTGTCGCGAATCTCCAATAATTGAATTATAGGTAAAATTTGAATAAACGCTATTGTGTTCAATATTATAGGTTCGTAAACCAAAGTAAGAGTTTTGTTGATGGTTGCTTATTGCAAATTGCAAACCAGCACTTCGCCAAGGTAATTCTGGGTTCACATACCCAAATTTACCAGAAAAGTCGTACCGTTCAGTTTCAATTTCGCTTCCCCAAGCATTGGTGGTCAGTTTATCGGTATCTGGGTTGAAATCCAATTCTCCAGTTTGCTTTTCATCATTAAGATATCTCACATTTAAGAACCCCACAAAACTATTTTCGGTATCAGTATATTGCCAGCGATTCATCACATTTATTTGATGGTATAGTGGCATATCTAAGAAATTATCATGATTTACATCATGTTTTTCTTGATGTGTATTCCCATGCAAATAAACACCTGTACTCCACCTATCACTTACTTTGGTGTTAAAATGTGTGTTTAATTCAAATCGTTGACTACTAGCTCCATATAGGTTAACAAAAAGCTTATCGTCTTTCGTAGGCTTTTGTAGTTCTGCATTAATTTGCCCAGCAATACTCTCATAACCATTTACCACACTTCCAGCTCCTTTAGTAATTTGAATGCTTTCAACCCAAGTACCTGGTGTAAAGGTTAAGCCATAAGCCTGCGCTGCCCCTCGTACCGTGGGGATATTTTCCATCGCTATAAGAATATATGGACTTGTTAAACCCAACATTTTTATCTGTCTGGTTCCAGAAATAGCGTCGGCAAAATTTACGTCAATAGAAGGATTGGTTTCAAAACTTTCAGCTAAATTACAACAAGCAGCTTTTAGCAGTTCGTCACTACTTACGTTAATTACATTTTGGGCTTCAATGTAAGATCTTGAAGTTGCTTTTTTTCTGGCGACTAACTTTACTTCTTCTAAATTACTTTTAGGACTTAAAGTCGCTTTTAATTGTTTTGTGGGATTTGCAACATTTAACGTGTCTGAAGTAAAACCCACATAACTTACAATTAGTTTTTTGTAAGATTCTTTGTAACGGATTGAAAACTTTCCGTCAAAGTCGGTTACTACTCCCACTTGGGTCCCAAGCCAATACACATTAGCCCCCAAAAGTGGTGTATTTGTTCCTTCTTCGTAAACTACACCTTCTACATGAGTTTGAGAAAACATAATTATAGGAAGAAAAATTAAAAATAGAGTAATTACTAATTTTTTCATTCTTTGATTTATAAATTTTATGGATACGCTTATAGAAGATATCTTCTCACATCCTTATTAAAGGAAAGAAGATTATCTTGATTTCATAAAATCAAAATCAAATTAAAAAGTCTTGATGTAAAATTTGGATATCGGCCACCAAAATGGGTGGAATGTAGTCTCTGTGTGGTGAAAGCTGAGCTGGCATGCTTTCAAAGAGGTGAAAATATGATTCGGACAGAGTAAACCAAACCAGTTGTTGTTCGTAATCTAAATCGTCAATTTTTTTGGAAGTGACCACTTCTTGACCCTCTATTAAATGCACCTCATCGTCACAACAATCAGGTTGTGTCACAGAAGTTTCTGAAGTACTAAAACAGGATGTTTCAGCACACCTTTCTACCTGAGCAAAAACTGCCGAATCGACAAGAAACCCACTACAAAAATGCTTTTTTATCGTAAAAGAGCTAGTTGACAATAAAATTAATATTGCCAATAGAAATGAAGAAACACTCTGTAGAAATTTTATTTTCACGACGCAAATTTACTAAATTTTAATTATCCAAAAACAGTTAAAAAATTAGCTTTAGATAAAATATAAAAACAATGTCATTAAAAGCAAATTTATTATTTTTTAGCTTATCTTTGCCGCTTGATTACCAAAGTGGTATTCAGTACATAAAAATCATTTTAATAATATTGGCATGTATTTAACTGCAGACGAGAAAAAAGAATTATTTAAAAAACACGGTAAGTCTGAAAACGACACCGGTTCTACAGAAGGGCAAATTGCGTTGTTTACACAACGTATTGAGCACCTTTCAAAACACCTTAAAAGCAACCAGAAAGACTTCAATACTGAACGATCTTTGGTGAAATTAGTAGGTAAGCGTAGATCACTTCTTGATTATCTTATGAAAAAAGATATTGTAAGATACCGTGCAATCGTTAAAGAATTAGGATTACGTAAGTAATTATTTTAAAGGGGCTTTTTTAAGCCCCTTTATTGTTTAAAATCTAGAAATTCAACACCTCTAGATTTTTCTACTAAAAAGTAGAAACAAATAGAAAAAGCTACTCTTAGGTTTTTCATTGGTCACCACAACAACACAACTTTTGTTCGACAACCGAACAACGACCAATTTTAACTGCGCCTATTATCCCGATAGCTATCGGGATGCGCACTAATGAAAAACAAGTATGATACCTAAAGTATTTAAAGAGGTCATAGACCTTGGCGATGGTAGAGAAATCTCTATCGAAACCGGAAAATTAGCAAAACAAGCCCACGGCTCTGTTGTTGTACAATCCGGAAAATGTATGCTGCTTTGTACCGTAGTTTCAAACTACGAACAAAAAGACTTACCATTTTTACCATTAACAGTTGACTACCGCGAAAAATTTGCAGCAGCAGGACGTTATCCTGGTGGTTTCTTCAAAAGAGAAGCAAGACCAAGTGATGGTGAAATTTTAACGATGAGATTGGTGGATCGTGTATTGCGTCCATTATTTCCAAAGGATTACAGTGCCGAAACACAAGTAATGATCCAGTTAATGTCTCATGACGAAGATGTGATGCCAGAAGCAATGGCTGGTTTAGCCGCTTCTGCAGCGATTCAATTATCAGATTTTCCTTTTGAATGTGCTATTTCTGAAGCCCGAGTAGGCCGTGTAGATGGTAAATTCATCATCAACCCAACAAGAGCGCAATTAGCAGAATCTGATCTAGAAATGATGATCGGAGCTTCAGCAGACAGCGTGATGATGGTAGAAGGTGAAATGGATGAGATTTCAGAAGAAGATATGGTAGAAGCAATAAAATTTGCTCACGAAGCCATTAAAGTACAAATTGAAGCACAACATCGCTTAGCTGAAGCAGTAGGAAGAAAAGAAGTACGTGAGTACGAAGGTGAATCTACTGAAGCAGACCTTGAGAAAAAGGTACACGATATGGCGTATGACAAAGTATATGCTGTTGCAAAAGCTGGTTCTTCAAAGCACGAGCGTACAGAAGCATTCGCTAACATTAAAGAAGAAGTAAAAGCTTCATTTTCTGAAGAAGAACTAGAAGAACAAGGCGATTTAATTTCAGATTATTACCGTAAAGCTGAAAAAGCTGCCGTACGTGACCTAATTTTAAATGAAGGATTACGTCTTGATGGCCGTAAGACTGACGAAGTTCGTGATATTTGGTGTGAAGTAGATTATTTACCATCCGTACACGGTTCTGCTGTGTTTACAAGAGGTGAAACACAAGCATTGGCAACTGTTACCCTAGGTACATCTCGCGATGCAAACCAGATAGATATGCCATCTCAAGAAGGTGAAGAACGCTTCTACTTACATTATAACTTCCCTCCATTTTGTACTGGTGAAGCAAGACCTATTCGTGGAACATCTCGTAGAGAGATTGGTCACGGTAACTTAGCGCAACGTGCCCTAAAAGGTATGGTACCAGAAGAATGCCCTTACACTGTACGTGTGGTTAGTGAAGTATTAGAATCTAACGGATCCTCTTCTATGGCGACTGTTTGTGCAGGTACAATGGCATTAATGGATGCTGGTGTACAAATGAAAAAGCCAGTTTCTGGTATCGCTATGGGGTTAATTTCTGATGGTGATTCTGGGAGATATGCTGTATTGTCCGATATTTTAGGTGATGAAGATCACTTGGGTGATATGGACTTTAAAGTAACTGGAACTGCAGATGGTATCACTGCCTGCCAAATGGATATTAAAGTAAAAGGATTGTCTTATGAGATTTTAGTGAATGCACTAAAACAAGCTCGCGAGGGTCGTTTACACATTCTAGGTAAATTAACCGATACTATTGCACAACCAAATGCAGATGTTAAATCTTACGCTCCTAAAATGGTATCTGTAAGGATTCCAAACGAGTATATTGGCGCAATGATTGGACCTGGTGGAAAAGTAATTCAAGAACTTCAAAAAGAGACAGATACAACAATCGTTATCAACGAAGATCCAGAAACTGAAGAAGGTATTATTGAAATATTAGGTACTGGTCAAGAAGGAATTGATGCCGTATTAGCTAAAATTGACTCTATTACCTTTAAACCTGAAGTAGGTAGTGTATATGAAGTGAAAGTAATCAAGATACTTGATTTTGGAGCTGTAGTTGAATACGTTGATGCCCCTGGTAATGAAGTTTTGTTACACATTTCTGAACTAGCTTGGGATCGTACCGACAATGTTACCGATGTAGTAAACATGGGTGATGTAATCGATGTGAAGTACTTCGGTATTGATAAGCGAACTAGAAAAGAAAAAGTTTCTAAAAAAGCACTTGAGCCAAAACCAGAAGGCTATCAAGAGCGTAAAAGCAGTGGCGGAAGCCGTGACAACAATAAAGGTCGCGACAACCGAAACCGAGATAATAAAAAAAGAGACTAAGATTTCTTTTAAATAATTTGTAAAAACGCCTTCTAAACAGAAGGCGTTTTTTTGTCTGTCAATATAGCAGAACACTCATTATGGCAGACAATACCTGCCATTTCTGCACCAATCGCATTTTAGTTAAAAAGTTAAGAATTAATTAAAAAACTTAGCTTAACCACTGTATTTGCTATCTTTATCTGAAAACATTTTCAAATAACTCCGAATTTTTTAAAGTTTATAGAGTCTCGTATGGTACTTGCACACTATAGGCCAAACAATTAAATAAAATTATGAAAGTACTAGTTATAGGCGCTGGAAATATGGGATTAACCTACGCTGAAGGCATGGCAAAATCGCCATACTTGAATCGAAGGAATTTAATGATTTTCGATGTTTCTCCAGAAAAAACAGAAGCATTAAGCGCTATTCCGCATTTTGATGCACACGATACTCTTGAAGACTGTCTGCCCAAAGCAGATGTTGTTTTTATTGCAGTAAAACCATACCATAGTGAAGATCTTTTTAAAACTATGAAAAACCAAGTTAACAAAGACCAAGTGTTTGTTTCCTTAATGGCAGGGATTACGATAGAAAGTATGCAGGAAGGATTAGGAGTTAAAAAAGTTATTCGTACGATGCCTAATCTTCCGGCAAAAGTAGGAAAAGGGATGACTTCATTTACCGAATCTGAAGATGTAAGCCGTATAGAACTTATTATGGTTCGCAACTTATTAGACACTACGGGCGAAGCTATTCATGTAGAAAATGAAAATTTCATAAACGCTTCTACTGGTATTTCAGGTAGTGGGCCCGCTTATGTTTTCTATTTTATGCAATCTATGCTGGAAGCTGCCTTAAAAATGGGTTTTTCAGAAAACGATTCAAAAGTATTGGTTTCGCAAACGTTCGAAGGTGCTGTTGCACTCTTTAACGATTCAGATTTATCTCCTACCAGCTGGATGAACAAAGTAGCATCTAAAGGAGGGACTACGCGTGCCGCTTTAGACTCTATGGACGACAATAATATTAAAGAATTAATTAAAGAAGCTGCATATGCAGCGTTTAACCGAGCTACAGAACTTGGACAATAAATTAAACACAAAAACAAACAACATGAGCAAAAAACGAGTGGTTATAAAAGTAGGAACCAACGTTATGACGAATAAAGACAATCGCATTGTAGGACCGATTTTAAACGAATTGGTTCGACAAATCGCCGAATTGTATGAGAATGATATTGAGCCCATTTTGGTCTCTTCAGGATCTGCAATTGCTGGTAAAGAGGTTTTAGGAGATTGTTCTTCTGATGACCCTTCAACCCGTAGGCAAATATTTTCTGCGGTTGGACAACCACGTATGATGCGCCATTACTACAGTTTATTTCACGATCACGGAATGCGCTGTGCACAAGTATTGGCTACTAAACGTGACTTTGCACCGGGTAAACACCGTGAAAACATGATAAATTGTTACGAAGGTTTAATGAAAGAAGGTGTAGTCCCTATTGCAAACGAAGATGACGCCGTTTCTTTAAAGATGTCAATGTTTAGTGACAATGATGAGCTAGCAAGTCTTGTAGCCGAATTGGTGCAAGCGGACGCTTTAATTTTACTTACAGACACAGACGGACTATACACCGGTCACCCAGATGATGATGATTCAGAAAAACTGACTCAAGTTCGCCACAATCAAAATGTGGAGAAGTATGTTCAGAAAAGTGAAAAAGGTGAAGGCGAAGGCCGTGGTGGTATGAAGTCTAAACTTAAAATAGCTAAAGAAACAGCACGTAAAGACATTCCAACCTTTATTGCCAATGGAAAACGTAAAAACGTAATCGTTGAGCTATTAGAAGGTAAAGACGTAGGAACTCGTTTTTACGCATAACATAAACAAATTATAAACTTAGAAAGAAAGAAATATGCAATTGATAGACACAAAAATAAAAAACAACGTACTGGAAAGTATGATCTCCATACTCGATAAGAGAAGAGGAGAAATTTTAGAAGCCAATAAAAAAGATTTAGAAGCTTTTTCTAGAGATGACCAAGCCCTATACGATCGCTTAGTGGTTAACGATGCGAAAGTAGATGGTATGATAAAAGCCATTTCTGAAGTGAAAAATCAAGAAGACCCAGTAAATAAGGAGATTTCAAGCCTTACATTAGATAGCGGTCTTGAAATAAACAACAGAACAGCTCCATTTGGTACGATTATGATTATTTATGAATCCAGACCAGATGTAACCATTGAAGCAGCTGTACTTGCTTTTAAAGCTAATAATAAAATATTGCTGAAAGGTGGTAAAGAAGCCTACAATAGTAATGTAATCTTAGTAGATTGCTGGCACCAAGCCTTAAAGGAAAATGGCCTTAAAAAAGATTGGATCAACATGCTGCAAATGAACCGCGAGCAGACTCAAGAGTTTTTAAGAAACCCAGATGAGCAATTAGACTTAATCGTACCACGTGGTGGCGAACGATTAATTCAGTTTGTGAAAGAACACGCTAAATGTGCTGTTCTTATTAGTGGTAGAGGAAACAATTTCCTATATGTACACAAAGATGCCGACTGGAAAAAAACGATTGAAGTTATTATCAATGCGAAAACCGATAAAATTTCAGGTTGTAATGCATTAGATAAGGTATTGGTAGATAAAAACATACCAAACTACGAAGAGAAACTTCAAGAGTTGAAAAAAGTACTTACCGCTTCAGATGTTGAAGTGATTGTAGATGACGAAGTGAAAAAAGTACTGACAGATTCTGAAGTAATTCTAGAGAAAAAAGTGTGGTTTGAAGAATTTTTAGCACTTAAAATAGCTATTGGCGCCGTTGACAGCTTAGATGATGCCATTGAAATGATTAACCACTACAGTGGAGGTCACTCAAGTGCTATTTTAACTGAAGACAAAGAAGCTGCCAAAAAATTTATGGAGCACATAGATAGTGCTGCTGTATATCACAACGCCTCTACTCGATTCACCGATGGTGGTCAAATGGGCGTAGGTGCAGAATTGGCGATTAGTACAGATAAATTACACCACCGTGGGCCATTAGGCTTAAAACAACTAGTGACAAACAAATATTATGTGTTTGGTGATGGTCACGTGAGAGTGTAAGAATTCTATAAATAAATAGATAGTAAACAGCCTCCTATTTTGGAGGCTGTTTCTTTTATGCTCAATATTTCTTTTTAAATATCACGCAACTTTTCCATAAAAGCTACACTATTAAGAAAGAACTCATAAACAATCAAAGATGAAAACCACAATTCAACTACTCTTTCTTGCTTTAATTTTAATTACTTTTTCTTGTGATAGTGACACTATTGAAGAAGTTCCTGTCAATACCGATGTTGTTGATGAAGAATTATACGATTTGATAAAAAGAGTCCCTTCTGAAGATGAAGATACATCTATAAGTTGTATTGAATTTAACTACTGGTTCAATTTGTTTGTTTTTGATGAGAACATGAACTTGGTCAACACCATACCCATAATAAACAATGAGCAATTTAGTGAAGTATTAGGGAGCTTAAACGACAACAACCTAATAAGCTTAAGCTATCCTATAACGGGAACGTTGAGTACTGGAGAGACCATTGAAATAACTAATAATGAAGAGCTAAAAGAAAGTATTGATTCTTGTAATAAGGAAGAAATATTAGGGGATTGCAATGGCGCATTAACAAAAGAAGATTGTGTTTGGAGTGTTACAGATCCCGACAACTCTACTGATAAATATTCTGAATCTTACTTTCAAATAGAAAATGGTGGCAACGCTACATTTCATTACAATAGTAAAGCTTATTTCGGAAGCTGGACTACCTATTTTATTGACAATCAACTTCATTTAAATATTTTCTTAAACGATACTGGATCCGTGGGTGCTGATTGGAATTTTGATTGGGAGTTACAGTATACAAGCGACACTTCTATGATTATTAGTATTGATGACGGCTCGTACACAATAAGCAGCGATTGTAATTTACCTTGTGAAGAACCTACCTATACAACTTGTGAATTTGAAGATAATCCTGGTTTTGGCGAGTTCAATTTATACAACTATTTAGCTTGCTTGGAAATCTCCCCCTTTAGCAATGAAGTAAATACCTTGCATTTTTCTTTTTATGAAACAGAAGAAGATGCTATAAATGAAACCAATGAAGTTTCCGGAGAAAATTATGTGAACACAACGAACCCACAACAACTATTTGTTCGTGCTGAAGACGATAAATCTGGAAGTTTAATCAATACATTTCAATTTACAATTGAAGCCATTTCGTGTCCATAATTAATAATAGATTATTTTCTTTTACTACTTTAAGCCATAGTAAAATAATGAGCATTTGAACACAGAAAAAGAACTAATAGAACGATGCAAAAAAAGGAATCGAGCAGCTCAAAGTGAACTGTTTGAAAAGTACAAAAACACCCTTTACTTTTTATCCTTAAAATATTGCAGAAACGAAGCCGATGCCGAAGACAATACGCAGGATGCTTTTATCACCATTTTTGAAAAAATAAAAAGTTACAAAGGAAAAGGTTCTTTTGAAGGTTGGATGAAACGAATTACCATCTATAAAGCTATCGCCAAATACAAATCGAAAAAAACGATAGCAGTTGCTTATAAGAACGACCTTTTAGAAGATACAACCATTGAAAAGGAACAAATAGAGTTACCGCTTGAAAGCTTATTACAAATTGTTCAACAACTTCCAGATCAATATAGACTAGTTTTCAATTTATACCAAATGGACGGATTTTCACACAAAGAAGTAGCCAACTTACTTTCTATTTCTGAAAGCACTTCGAAGTCTAATTATCATCGGGCAAAACAACTTTTAAAAAATGACATTTTAAAACTGAAAAACAACCCTAAAAAAACGAACAATGGAGCATAAAAAAGACATAGGAACTTTATTTGAAGAAAAACTCCAAAACAAAACTGTAAAGCCGAAAACCAATCTTTGGGAGAAAATAGATGCTTCATTGGCACAAAGGGAAAAAAAACGTAAAAAGACCTATTGGTCATGGGCAATTGGAATAGGAGTTTTAATACTTTCAGGAATAATTTTTAGTAGTATCATTTCAGAAAACAATAATAAGCGACCAAAACAGCTATACCCTTTAGCTACACCAATTCAAAACAATTTTAAAATCGATAAAAAGCCATCAATTCCAAAAGTGGATTCAACTGATAAAGAACGAACAACAACTGCAATTGACACTACTTCAAAAAATCTAGAAAATTTAGATAAAACTACCATTAATACATTAGACAAAAAATTTAGTAAATCTAAAGAAATACGTGCTGAAAAAGATTTTGATTCTTTCAGAAAAAAAACAGTGTATCGCTATTACAACAGCGAAGACAGCACAACTATAGAAACAACCAATAAAGCCTTAATAGACAGCTTAATTACATTTGACAAGAGCAATATTAAAGTTGATTCAACAAATTGAAAAGGAAGGTATTGATATATTGAACTTTATAGGTATTCAGAAAATTATTTTCATTATTTATGTAACCTTTTTACTCACGCTTACGTATAACTAAATAGAAGGGCAAAAAACAATTGCCCGCAAACCTATTTAACCTTACATGAGACAGTTAAAAATCACAAAACAGGTTACCAACAGAGAGACCGCCTCGTTGGACAAATATCTTCAGGAAATTGGTAAAGTTGACCTGATTACTGCGGAACAAGAAGTTGAACTGGCACAGCGTATAAAAGCGGGTGACCATCTAGCATTAGAAAAACTTACAAAAGCTAATTTACGTTTTGTAGTTTCGGTAGCAAAACAATACCAAAATCAAGGATTAACACTTCCAGACCTTATCAACGAAGGAAACTTAGGATTAATTAAAGCCGCCAAGCGTTTTGATGAAACTCGAGGTTTCAAATTTATTTCCTATGCTGTTTGGTGGATACGCCAATCAATTCTTCAAGCATTGGCAGAGCAATCTCGAATAGTTAGGTTACCTTTGAATAAAATTGGTAGTATTAATAAAATTAATAAGACCTTTGCGTTTTTAGAGCAAGCAAATGAACGTCCACCTTCTCCTGAAGAAATAGCAAAAGAGTTGGATTTAACGATTACCGAGGTAAAAGAATCTTTAAAAAACAGTGGCCGCCACCTATCAATGGATGCACCACTAATTGATGGTGAGGATTCTAATTTATACGATGTATTGCGAAGTGGTGAGTCACCAAACCCAGACCGTTCTTTGTTGCACGAATCTTTGAAAACTGAAATAGAACGTTCTTTAGAAACAATAACTCCGCGGGAAGCTGATGTGGTGCGATTGTATTTTGGTTTATGTGACCAACAACCCATGACCTTGGAAGAAATAGGTGAAACATTCGATTTAACTCGTGAACGTGTTCGGCAAATTAAAGAAAAGGCCATCCGAAGGTTAAAGCAAACCTCAAGGAGTAAAATATTGAAAACGTATTTGGGGTAATTCCTAAATAATGATAACGTACAGGATAAGGTTTCCACATATGTGGGAATTAAAACTGTTCGTTTTTTGATTGATGAATGACCTCCGGCTGATTACCGGAGGTTTTTTTTATAGTATATTTATACCTGTAACCTTCAAAAAAATGACATATTCCATTTGTTATGTAAGCAGTGAATCTGGTGAGCTAAAAGAAAACCAATTAGAGCAAGTCTTTTCTACAACTAAAATCAATAACGGTAATGAAGACATTACAGGCATCTTATTATATTACTACGGAAATTTTCTACAAGTATTGGAAGGCGAAAAAGAGACACTTCTCACCCTTTTTGACAACATAAAAAAGGACAAGCGCCATAAAAACATCATTACCATCTTTAACAAACAAAACGAACATCGTATCTTTGAAGGGTACAAATCGGGTTTTAGTATTGTTAAAACAAAGTCTGATTTAAAAAACTTAAAAGAATATTTAAATAAAAATAAAGACGAAACCCCTTTTTCAAAAAGTGTTTTAGGTCTTTTAGAACCTTTTTTAATTTAACCCATGAGCCAAACTATTTTAGCACCTTCCATCCTTGCGGCAGATTTTGCCAACCTTAAAAAAGATATTGAAATGGTAAACAATAGTGAAGCAGATTGGTTTCACTTAGATGTTATGGACGGTGTTTTTGTTCCTAATATTTCTTTTGGAATGCCAGTTATTGAAGCCATTTCCAGACATGCCACAAAACCATTAGATGTACATTTAATGATTGTTCAGCCAGAACGCTACATAAAAGACTTTGCATTATTAGGCACTAATATATTGACCGTGCACTATGAAGCCTCTACTCATTTACACCGAACACTACAAGCCATAAAAGCTGAAGGAATGCAAGCCGGTGTAGCCTTAAACCCGCACACTAATATTTCAGTTTTAAAAGATACAATTCAAGATATCGACTTAGTATGCTTAATGAGTGTAAACCCTGGTTTTGGCGGTCAATCCTTTATTGAAAATACTTTTGAAAAAGTAAAAGAATTAAAACAACTTATTTCAGAAAAAGGAACTACTACAAAAATTGAGATTGACGGTGGTGTCACTAATAAGAATGCAAAGCAGTTAGTTGAAGCAGGAGCCGACGTATTGGTGGCCGGCAGCTACGTTTTTGGTTCTGAAAACCCAACAGACACGGTTAAAGCTCTCGCTACTCTCGTGAGATAAACACTGCCCTATATTAAGGTGATGCGTTAAGCAAGGCTTTTGTTATCTTTGCTTTAAACTAAAAATTTGACTACCGAAAAAGAAGTGCTTATTATTGGTGCTGGCCCTATTGGGATTGCCTGTGCTCTTGAATGCAAAAAACACAATATTGATTATATCGTGGTTGAAAAAGGGACACTAACAAACTCTCTCTACAACTACCCACTGAATATGACCTTTTTTTCCACTTCCGAAAAACTGGAAATTGACGGCATTCCATTTATTAGCAATAACCCGAAGCCCACCCGTAATGAAGCCTTAGAATATTACCGTAGGGTTGCAACTTCAAACAAGCTAAATATTAATTTATACGAAGAAATTACCGAGGTTAAAAAACAAGCTGACGGAAGCTTTATTGTAACTTCAGAAGAAAACACCTTTAAAGTAAACAACATAATAGTTAGCACTGGTTTTTATGACATTCCCAAACTATTAAATGTACCTGGAGAACAGTTGCCGAAGGTTTCGCATTATTATAAAGAAGCCCATCCTTATGTGATGCAAAATACTATTGTGGTTGGGGCGAGCAATTCATCGGTAGATGCTGCTTTAGAAATTTGGCGTAAAGGGGGTGATGTAACCATGGTAGTAAGAGGCCACTCTATTGGGGAGCGGGTAAAATATTGGGTAAAGCCCGATATTGAAAATAGAATTGAGGAAGGTAGCATCAAGGCTTATTTTAATTCAGAAATTAAAGAAATAAAAGAAAACGAAGTAATTATTGATTCGCCAGAAGGTACAAAAACAATTCCTAATGATTTTGTTATCGCGTTGACTGGATACCGTCCAAACTTTGCTTTTTTAGAAACGTTAGGGGTTGAACTATCAAAAGAAGGCAAATATTTTCCAAAATATGATCCAGACACCATGGAAACTAATGTCCCTAATTTATATCTAGCAGGTGTTATCTGTGGTGGTATGGAAACCCACAAATGGTTTATCGAAAACTCACGTGTTCACGCCAAAGTTATAGCTGCAGATATTTCAGGAAAAATCAACATACCGAAAAGGTATAGGTAACAATTACTGTCTTAAAGATTCAGAATACTTTTTTGTTAATTATTTTATCTTAAAATACTCTAAAGCTTGAGCAACTCGTACTGAGCTTAAGTTGACACATTAAAACAAAGGGTATTCAGCTAATAAACAAGCATTTCTACATTTGGTTTTAAAATAATTAAATTATCATTCAAACATTTGACTGTGAACCGCATAAAAAAATGTTAAAATTACAATAAAAAATTTAACGTTTAATACATGCAAATAGAAAGGAATTTGAATAGTTTTGTAACAAGCTTAACAAAAAATACACATATGAGACAAAAATTTAAAATTCTGTTAACGTTAATGTCTTTCGTAATGGTGCAAACTATGTTTGCTCAAGAGAAGGAGATTACGGGATCAGTACAAGATGCGTCTGGAGTTCCTTTACTAGGAGTAAACATTTTAGTAAAAGGAACCTCGACCGGAACACAGACCGATTTTGATGGAAATTACTCTATTGAAGCATCGGCTGGCGAAACTTTAACCTATAGTTATGTAGGATACACGCCAAAAGAAGTGGTTGTAGGCGAAAGCAATACAATCGATGTGGTTCTAGAGCAAGGAGAAGCTTTAGAAACAGTAGTAGTTACTGCACTGGGTATTTCTAGAGAGAAAAAATCTTTAGGATATTCTACTCAGCAAGTTGACAGCGAAGAGCTTACTAAAACACGTAACTCTAACGCCCTTAACTCACTTTCTGGTAAAGTAGCTGGTGCACAAATCTCTAACCCATCAGGTTCATTAGGTGGTTCTACTCGTATATTACTTAGGGGTCCTGGATCTATTACTCAGGAAAACAAACCTCTTATAGTAGTAGATGGTATTCCACTTGATAACTCTAATTACAACACAACTTCTACCCAAACAGGTGGCGGTGGTCGTGATTATGGTGATGCTGGTTTTGATGTTAACCCTGATGATGTTGAAAGCATTAACGTTCTTAAAGGTGGTGCTGCATCGGCATTATACGGATCTCGTGCTGCTAACGGTGTTATCTTGATAACAACTAAATCTGGTAAAGAAGGTAAAGCGGAGATTGTTGTAAATTCTGGAGTTACTTTCGAAAGCGTAAACATTCTACCTAAAGTACAGAAACTGTATGGTGGTGGTGGTGGAAATGCCAATACAATTGAGCAATCTACTTTTAACACAGCAGTTATTAATGGTACAACATACAACATCGCTGATTATGGAACTGATGAATCTTGGGGACCACGTTACAATGGTCAACAAGTATTACAGTGGGATAATTTTGATCCTGAATTCCCTGGAGATTTTCTTCAACCTAGAGAATGGAAGTATCCTGACGTAGATAAAGAAGACTTTTTTAATACAGGGATCTCATTCAACAATGGTATCTCATTCAGTCAAGGGACCGAAAATTCAAACATGCGTTTGTCTGTAAACAATACTAAAACAAAAGGTATTGTTCCAAACTCTGAATTAGACAAAACTTCTGTTAACTTTAATGGCTCATCACAACTAACCGAAAGGTTAAAAATAGATGCTGGTATTAATATGACTATAACCGAAGGTTTTAATAGACCTGCAACTGGTTATACTGGAACTGGAGTAGTACAGCAACTATATCAATTTGGTCAAACTCAATTAGACTATGAGAGACTTAAAAAGTATAAATTGCCAGATGGCTCACAAAGAACGTGGAACCGTACAGCTTTTGATGATGCGACACCTCGTTATACAGATAACCCATACTGGACCCTGTACGAAAACACTGCAGAGGACAAAAGAACAAGATGGTATGGTAATGTAGGTATGCAATACAACATCACTGATGACCTGTATGCTACTGGAAAAATTTACGCAGATACTTATAACCTAAGAATTTCTGAAAGAACTGCATTTGGTTCTCAAGCCGTATCTGGTTACACAGAGAGCGATAGAAATTTCGAAGAGATTAACTACGAAGCTAGATTGCATTATGATACAAACTTTTTTGATGATAAAGTTAGCTTAAACACTTTTGTTGGTACCAATAGAAGAGATGTTGAATTCCACAGAATTAATGGTAACACTAGAGGTGGTTTAGCTACTCCTGGGATTTACAATTTAACAAATTCTGTAAATGATCCATTAGCCGATGATTTTGACACTAGAAAAAGAGTAAATAGTGTTTTTGGTTCTGCATCTTTTGGATATGACAATTTTGCTTACTTAACCGTTACAGGTCGAAATGACTGGTCTTCTACTCTACCATCTGATAACAATTCATACTTTTACCCATCTGTAAATGGATCTATTGTTTTCTCTAAATTTATTGATGGCGACTGGTTATCTTTCGGTAAAATCCGTGGAGGTTATGCAGAAGTAGGTAATGACACAGATCCTTACAACCTAATCAATGTATTTGGAAGTGGAGCTACTTTTACAAATGATGATGGAGCTTCCTTTTTAGGAACCCCACAATTTGCAAATAGCAACAGAAAGTTAAACCCTGAATTAAGACCTGAAAACAAGGAAACTTGGGAAGTTGGTCTTGAAATGGCTTTCTTAAAAAACCGTGTAAGTTTTGACCTTACCTATTATAACGAAAAAACAAGCGATTTAATTACACCTGTATCTATAGATCCTGCTACTGGTTTTACTAGTACTTTCCAAAATGCTGGTGTATTAGAAAATAAAGGTATTGAAGCATTGGTAAATATTACTCCAATTGAATCTGATGATTTCAGATGGGATTTTACTTGGAATTTTTCTAAGAACGACAATGAGTTACTTGAATTAATCGAAGGAGTTGAAACACTTCAATTAGCAACATTCCCTTTTAACGGAGTTACATTAAACGCTGTTGTAGGGGAACCTTACGGTGTTATTAGAGGAACAGATTTTGTTTATGATGATCAAGGAAACAAAGTAGTTGGAGCTGGTGGAACGTATTTAGAGACACCAGATGTTCAAAACTTAGGATCAGTACTTCCAGACTTTAACATGGGCTTTAGAAATAGCTTTGAGTACAAAGGTATTAGCTTGAGTTTCTTAATTGATTGGCAAAAAGGTGGTGTTTATAGATCTTTAACTAATATCTGGGGTAATTACTCTGGTATCTTAGAACAAACTGCCGCTAACAATAAACGTGAAGTAGGTGTAGTATTAGATGGTGTTACAGGAGATGTTACATATAATGACGATGGTACTTATACCGTTTCAAATACAGCTACAAACACTCAGTTAATCTCAGCTCAGCAAGAAGGTCAAGATTATTTCTTTGGTGCGGATGCTGCAAACGTATTTGACGCTGATTATGTTAAATTACGTGAAGTATCATTAGGCTACACCCTTCCTTCTAAATGGGTAGGTGATTTAAGCTCGATTAGAGTATCTGCTTTTGGTAGAAACTTATTTGCTTGGGGCTTAGATAATGAAAACTTTGACCCAGAAGTTGCAACTTCTGGTAGTGGAAACATTCAAGGTTCTGAAGGTGGTTCTTTACCATCAACAAGATCAATTGGTGTAAATGTTGAATTAAAATTTTAAAATAAGATGAAAAAGATATTAATAGTTGCATTAATGTTCGCATCTGCTACTGGATTTATTTCTTGTAGTGAGGATATTGATAACATTAATGCCAATGAAAATGCACCAGCGTTTGTATTACCAAATACAATCTTTAATAGTGCAACGAAACAGTACACAGACTTTTTACGGGACGATTTTAACTCAGGTAGACTTTCCTTACCATGGATGCAATACTGGGGTCAAAATGCTTATGCAGATGAAGATCGCTATTTATATAGAGAAACAACTGCAGAAAGTTTGTACCGAAACACGTATTTAGCAGCAACAGAGTTTAAATCTATTATAGATATAAATGTTGACCCAAACACAGCAGTGCAAGCATCAGCTGTCGGTAATAACCAAAACCAAATAGCTGCATCTAGAATTATGTTATCATACATGTTTCATAGATTAACAGATTTCTTTGGTGATGTACCTTACTACTCTTACGGTAGTGATGATCCAGATTTTGAAGCATTAAACATTGATGAAAGTTTTTCACCAAAATTTGCTTCACAAGAGAAAATCTATGCTGATATATTAAAAGAGTTGAGAGAGTCTGCAGATATGATAAACACTTCTGAACCTGTATTTACAACAGGAGATAACATTTACGGTGGCGAGGCTACTAAATGGAAGAAGTTTGCAAATTCTTTAATACTAAGAGTAGCTAATAGACTTAAAGAAGTTGATGCTTCAACAGCAAATAGCGCTATAAGTGCTGCAATTAGCTCTGGAGTGTTTACCTCTAATGAGGATAATGCTATTCAAGCTTATGATGTTACTAATACAAATGCTTCTCCTTTCTGGATAGCATTTCTAGATCGTACTGATTTTGCAGTAGCAAAGCCTTTTGTTGATTTGCTAAAAGGAGAAACAGGATCTTTTGGTCCAGACCCAAGACTTTTTCAAATGGCTGCACCAAAATCTGTATCTATTGCTGATATTAAAGCTGACAATTATGAAGTAAGTGAAGATTATGCTGACTATGTTGGTATACCTTATGCTTTTCCATTAGCAAACACGTTACCTTTCACCACGTATTCTTTTCCAAGTAGTAATATACTTAGACCTGATTTTGGTGAAGTTTTAATGGAGTATGCTGAAGTTTCATTTATTCTTTCTGAAAACAATGGTTGGAATCAAGCACAGTACGAAGATGGTGTAAGAGCCTCTATGACTCGTTGGGGTGTTCCAGCGGCAGAAGTTGATACTTTTGTAACTGCATTACCAGCTGCAACAGAAGAAACTGTTTTAAACCAAAAGTATGTTGGTTTATACATGCAACCTCACGAAGCTTATTCAGAATATAGAAGAACAGGTTTCCCAAGTACAATAGTATTACCTGGAGAAACTATAACTCTGCCAGCAGAACAAGCTGCTGCTTCAGAAGTTGACGACTATGTTTTCGAACCAGGTCCAGATGTAACAGATTTACCATTTAGATTACGTTACCCACAAATACTACAAACTTTAAATGGAGCCAATAGAGCTGAAGCTGTTTCAGGTCTATCTAACGGTGACACCATCTTAAGTAAGTTATTTTGGGATGTTAACTAAATAAGTTTATATCTTAAATTAAAAAAGAGCCACTTTATATAAAGTGGCTCTTTTATTTTATAACAATATTGATACTAAATTACTTCTTAGAGCTTTCGCCTTTAAAACTTTGGCTGTTATTCTTAAACAATACATTAAACGTGGTTAACGTACCATAGCAACGCGTTATATACTGTTGTAAGTCCACCTTATCTTGGTCTTCCAGTAATTTGTTAGAATTTATCTTTTGCTCCATAACCCTAAGTCGATCCCGAAGCATAACGATTTTATGAAAGAAAGAATCAATCGGGATTTCTTTATTAGACAAGTTACTGTCCTTGGACTGTAGGATTAGCGTTCCACCCTTATATTTATCGGCTATTGGGATAACCTCTGAAATATCGCTCCACTTCTTTAATATACTTCTTAAAGTCTGTTCTACTTCATAGAAACTAACTGTATCTAATTCATCCTCGCAAGCTTCAATCACTTCATATTCCGAATCTATATCAATTGTTTCTAATCCGTTTTCAATAAAAGTTACCCAATACATTGTTGGAGAAACATTGGTTATAACCCCTTTTCCATACTCTGAATGGTTGATTCGGGAACCTATACTTAAAATTTTTTCCATCATTTTCAATTTAATGTTCAAAAGGAAATGTACGGATATTTTTAATAATCTTAAATAAGAAAAGACATAACACAAAAAAAGCCTATAACAAATGTTATAGGCTTTAAAGTGACCGCGGAGGGATTCAAACCCCCAACCCTCAGAGCCGAAATCTGATGCGCTATTCAGTTGCGCCACGCGGCCAAAATACTATCTTTAATCTAAGAAAGTCGCTGTTTTACAATAGTTGAAATTGTCTTTCCATCGGCTTTTCCTGCCAATTTTTTATTAGCCATTCCCATTACTTTCCCCATATCTTTCATAGAATCTGCTCCAGTTTCAGCTATAATTTCATCAACTACTTTAGCAACTTCTTCTTCGCTCAATTGTGTGGGTAAGAAATTCTCAATAATAGCAGCTTGTTTCAGTTCAGGCTCTGCTAAGTCTTCCCTGTCTTGTTCTTTATAAATTGCCGCACTATCTTTACGTTGCTTTACTTGTTTTTGAAGCAATTTAACTTCTTCCTCGTCAGTAAGTTCTTTTTTAGAACCGCTTTCGGTCTGTGCCATTAGTATGGCAGATTTAATCGAGCGTAATGCCTCTAAAGCATTCGCATCCTTTTCTTTCATGGCTTTTTTCATAGCCTCCATTACCTGCTTTTGTAAGCTCATTTTCTTTGTTTTTTATAACAGTATGCGAAGATAGCTATTATGTTTATATTTCTAAAGAAAAACCTACAAGGAGAGTTCCTCGTAGGTTTAAAAATTTAAATTTGGTTTAATTTAGTCTACGTTGTCATGTAAAAAAGAATTATTACTACGTAAATCAATATCATCATCATCACTGTTTACAGATGTACGTGAAAGAGATCCGTCGGTGTCATTCTTTTCATCTAAATCAATCCCCATACGCTTATATGCGGGTTGCTTTTCAATATCATCAATTTTAGAACCGCTGTTTCTAAATTTATAATTAAAGTCCTTCATTTTTCGTTTACGCTCTTCGGTCCGGTCTTTTAACAATTTTGAAATAGGTGAATTCAGCGGGTCAATTTCTTCCTCGGAAGAATTACTATCAGACTCATCTTCTGTAGGAGCTACAGTTTTCTTTTCAAAAACCAACTCCTCCTCTACTCTTTCCTCTTTTTCCGCCTTTGGTTTAGCGCTTAAAAGCTCATCTTCTTTTTCCTGATAGTCGTCTAAACTATAACGTTTAACACCCTCATTGGAGAACTCAGTAACAGGAATAACCTCTACGTGATCTTTCACTTCAATATCATCCACTTCAGAAGTTATTGTTTCTTGGTCCTCTTCTTCTTTTTTATAGTTTTTATTAGTGTCTGAAACAGAGTTTATAGGAAGATCAAACATCAACATTTGGTCTTCAGTTTCTGAAGTTCTTTCTTGATTTTGTCTAATTGGTTTTTCTACTTCCCTAGGAGAGTGTTCTGAAACCTTCTTTTGTTGAACTTTTTGTTCTTTCTTTTTTGGTTCAACGATTACAAAATCGTTTACATCCATTTCGTTGATTACCAGTTGTTCAAATTCGGCTATACGATGAATGTCTATTTCTTCATATGAAACATCTATATTTTTCAATAATTCTGAAGTTTCTACATACCCTTCAAAAGGAATTGAAGTTTTATATTCATTTATATTACGAGTAGCTTCTGGCTTTTTGGTTTCAGAAATAGGAGGCATTTTTTCTTCTACTTCTTCTTCTTCAAACAAAGTATGTTTAATAACAGGTTTTTCCTCTTTTACAGGTTGTTTCTGTTTCGGTAATTCAACGGGAGTGGCTCCTGGCTTAACCGATAAGTCGTGTTCTGCCTTTTGTTCCTCTTCTAGGGTATGAATTATTTTTTTACTTTCAGTGTTTACAATATCATCCTGTTGTTCTGCATTAAAGCCAGTTGCAATGACAGTAATACCAATAGCACCTTCCAAGTCTTCATCTTCACCAACACCCATAATAATATTGGCGCTATGACCAGCTTCGTCTTGAATATGATCACTTATTTCTCCAATTTCATCAATTGTAATTTCTTCAGTACCAGAAACGATGAGCAACAATACGTTCTTAGCACCTTTAATTTTATTATCATTTAACAGAGGAGAGTCTAACGCTTTACCAATAGCCTCACTAGCTCTTTTGGCTCCCGTAGCACTTGCGCTTCCCATAATGGCAGTTCCACTATTGGCTAGTACCGTTTTCGCATCACGTAAATCAATGTTTTGTGTATAGTGGTGTGTAATTACCTCAGCAATACCACGGGCAGCTGTGGCAAGTACTTCGTCTGCTTTTGAGAAACCAGCTTTAAAACCAAGATTTCCATAAACTTCTCTTAGTTTATTGTTGTTAATCACAATAAGAGAATCACAGTTTTGGCGTAATTTCTCCACACCAATTTGAGCTTGTTCGTTACGTGTTTTTCCCTCAAACTGAAAAGGGATGGTAACAATCCCTACCGTCAAGATATCCAACTCTTTCGCCATTTTGGCAATAATTGGTGCTGCTCCAGTACCAGTACCACCACCCATTCCGGCTGTTATGAAAATCATTTTGGTATTGGTGGTAAGCATGCCTTTAATTTCTTCCATGCTTTCCATGGCAGATTGCTCCCCTATTTGAGGATTGGCACCTGCTCCCAAACCTTCGGTTAAGGAAACACCTAGTTGAATTCTAATAGGCACTGAACTATTCTCCAATGCTTGCGCGTCAGTATTACAAATCACAAAATCAACCCCTTTTATTCCTTGGTTAAACATGTGATTAATCGCGTTGCTACCGCCACCACCAACGCCAATTACCTTAATGACGTTTGATTGGTTTTTGGGCAGATCGAACGAAATGTTATCAAAATCTGTGTTGCTGCTCATATTATTTATTTTTGTGAGGTTCTTCTTTTTTTTCTTTTTATTTTTTATTCTGCGTTATCTAAAAATTCCTTGAACTTTTCAGCCCATTTGTCTAGAAAACGTTTGCGCTCTTTTGGTGGTTGGCTCTGTTCTTCTTCAGCTTTGGTTGGTTCTTCAATAGTTTCAGCGTCAACTTCTTCAGCAGCTTCAACTTGTTTTTCTTTCTTTTTTTGCTGGATTTTTTCTTGATTATTCAGGCTACTAAGCACCAAGCCCACTGCTGTGGCATAAGTAGGGCTTGTGGTTTCATCATCACTGCCTCCAGCAAGATGTTCGTTAGGATACCCTATACGAGTGTCCATCCCAGTTATATATTCTACTAATTGTTTTAAATGTTGCAATTGAGCGCCACCACCGGTCAATACAATTCCACCAATTAGTTTTTTCTTTTGTTCTTCGTGGCCGTAATTTTTTATTTCTAGGTATGCCTGTTCAATAATTTCGACAGTACGTGCATGGATTATTTTTGAAAGGTTTTTCAGCGTAATCTCCTTAGGCTCGCGTCCTCGTAATCCCGGAATAGAAACAATTTCGTTTTCCTTATTTTCACCTGGCCAAGCAGATCCAAATTTAATTTTTAGCAATTCAGCCTGTTTTTCGATAATAGAACAGCCCTCTTTAATATCTTCCGTTATTACGCCGCCTCCAAAAGGTATTACAGCTGTATGCCGAATGATGCCATCCTTGAAAATGGCCAAATCGGTTGTACCGCCACCAATGTCTATCAATGCGACACCAGCTTCTTTTTCTTCGGTACTCAACACTGCATTCGCCGAAGCCAATGGCTCTAATGTGATTGCTGAAAGGTTCAACCCAGCACTCTTGATACATCTACCCACGTTTCTGATAGACGAAACCTGCCCTACTACTACGTGGAAATTAGCCTCCAGGCGTCCACCGTACATACCGATAGGTTCTTTTATTTCAGCTTGTCCATCTACTTTAAAATCTTGTGGAAGTACGTGAATAATTTCTTCTCCAGGCAACATCACTAGTTTATGAACCTGATTACATAAGCGTTCTATATCTGCTTCGTCAATTACTTCGTCACTGTCACTGCGGGTTATATAATCGCTATGTTGCAAACTACGTATATGCTGACCAGCAATTCCTACCATTACATTGTCAATTTTCATCCCTGAAGACGTTTCAGCATCTTGTACTGCTTGCTGTATAGACTGTATGGTCTGGGTAATATTATTGACCACACCTCTGTGTACACCGAGACTTTTGGACCTTCCAATACCTAATATCTCCACTTTTCCATACTCATTCTTACGACCAATCATTGCGACTATCTTGGTTGTCCCAATGTCTAATCCTACAGCTATATTCTCATTTTCCATCGCTTTATATTTTTGTTGCTACTACTTGGTCTCCAAATTGTAAATCGACCAATTTATAGCTTGAAAGCTTGTTGTCTTGTTTTGTTTTCTTGTAAAATGCCTTAAAGTTTTGAAACTTATTGGCTATGGCTGTTGGTTTTCCAAACAGCACTTTAAAATTGTGTTTTCGTAACCGTAATACTATCTCGCCATTATTTTGAAGCTCTAGCCCTACTATACTGCTTTTCATAAATGGATCTTGGCTTATAGCAATTAATAACGGGGTTAATCCATTGAAATTGGACTTAGTCATTCCAGTTATCAATGGCACTCTTGCTGTATAAACCGAAGACAAAGGCATTTGTTTCCCTTCATCATCAATGTAATAATCTGGCGAAGCAGCCACTCTACCTAACGGATTTCTTTGAGTTATTTTAGCTCCAAGTGTTCCTTGTAAGCTAATATACACCTCTGCATTGCGTATCATTTCGTTTTCAAGCAAGCGAGACTCCACCTCTTTCAAAACTACCTTTTCTTTTCGGATGCTCGTAACACTGTCGTAATTTTGTATCAACAATTTATTAACTGTATTACGAGTGATGAAAGGGCTGCCTTCGTCTAAAAACTCTATGTTGGTTTTTGTTAAATTTCTGCTACTATTTCGTTGTTTGGTAAAGCTGAATAAAAACACAACTAAGCCAAATAGCAACACAAATTTTATGTACTCCCAACTACGCTTCATTCTCTAAATATTTTTTCACTTTATCCACTTCAACTCCAATATCTCCAGCACCTGCCATTACTTTCACTTTACAGTTTGATTGCTTTATAACGTTAGGCAAATCCTCTTTTGACACCAATCTTTTTTTATCTGAATCAATCTTTTCTAACAACCATTTTGAATTAATTCCCTCCATCGGTTCTTCTCTCGCAGGATAGATATCTAACAGGATTATCTCATCAAATTTTGACAAACTTTCAGCAAATCCATCTGCAAAATCTCTTGTTCGGCTAAAAAGATGTGGCTGAAAGACAACTAATTTCTCTTCCTCGGGATACATTTCCTCTACAGCTTGATGTAATGCATTCAATTCGGTAGGGTGATGCGCATAATCATCAATCAACACCAAAGCATCAGTTTTAATTTTATAGGAGAATCTACGCTGCACTCCTTTAAAGCTTTGTAACGCTTCGGGTAGACGACGGGTTGGGGAACCTGCTAAAATCGCCATACCCAGAGCTGTTACAGCATTATGTAGGTTATGTTTTCCTGGAAGGAAAAATTTTAAATCCTTTAATACTCTTGTTGGTGTTTTTAAATTGAAAACATAGCCGCCATTTTCAATTCGAATATTTTGGGCTTCGTAATCTGCCTCCTCTTCAAGGGCCACAGTTTTTCCTTGTAACGAAAGTCCTTTTTTATAAAGTAATTGTTCTTTGTTCTCTACTAACCCTGCAAAATCCTTAAATGTTTTTTCAAATTCTGAAACATCGCCGTAAACATCTAAATGGTCTGGATCCATAGAGGTAATACAAGCAATATCGGGCCGTAATTGCATAAAAGAACGATCAAACTCATCAGCTTCAACTACGGTTATTAGCGTGCCGTTTGAAACAAAGTTGGAGTTGTAGTTTTCAGAAATACCACCTAGAAATGCTGTAACTGCCATTCCTGTTTCAGCTAATAAATGACCTAAAATCGCCGAAGTTGTAGTTTTCCCATGGGTTCCAGCAACAGCTAAGCAAAAGGTATCCTTGGTAACCTCGCCTAACAAAGATGCTCGTTTTATAATTTTATAATCTTGCTCCTTAAACCAAGAAAGGATGCTGTTTTGCTTCACAGCTGGAGTGTACACCACTAGAGTTTTTTCTTTGTCAAAGCTTTCCTTTGAAATCGTTTCTACAGAATCGATAAATGATACCGAAATATCTTCCTCATCTAATGTTTCAGTAATAGCACTCTCTAGTCTATCGTACCCTAAAACATGATAGCCTTTTAATTTGCAATAACGAGCTAACGCACTCATCCCGATACCGCCAATACCGATAAAATAAAGTGTTTCTATGTTATCTAAATTCTTCATTTAATAACTCGTTTTTTGTTTAGAAATTAGCTTTTCAATTTCTCTAACAATATCTTTCGTGGCATTTGGTTTTGCCATTTTCTTTATATTTTCTGAAAGTTCTTTTTGCTTTTCTTCGGAAGAAAGCAAAGCTGAAAAATTCCTTTCAAAATGTTCGTCCAATTGATTTTCTTTTAACAAAATAGCCGCATTATTTTCTGAAACAGCTTGCGCATTTTTAGTTTGGTGATCTTCTGCCACATTAGGCGATGGAATAAAAATCACCGGTTTCCCTACCAAACATAATTCGGAAACCGATAAAGCGCCTGCTCTTGAAATAATAATATCTGCCGCGGCATACGCCAAATCCATCCTATTTAAATAAGCATGAACTTGAGTCGTTTCGGTAGATTTGTTTTTATAAGTTTCTTCATAAAACTTCCCGCACTGCCAGATTACCTGAACGTTTTTTTCTTCAAAAAATAAAAGCGAAGTATTTATAAGCTCATTGATCTTTTTGGCACCTAAACTTCCGCCTAACACCAGCAATGTTTTTTTATTTCCATCCAGATTGAAAAACTGCTGTGCTTCACTTCTTTTTTCTGAAATATCAATTAAATCTTGTCGTACCGGATTTCCTGTAAACACTATTTTTTCAGAAGGGAAAAACTTCTCCATCTTGTTATAGGCTACACAAATAGCACTCGCTTTGCTACTCAACCATTTATTTGTAATTCCCGCATGGCTATTCTGCTCTTGAATTAAACAAGGAATTCCCTTCCGCGAAGCACTTCGTAATAACGGTGCACTTGCATAACCTCCTGTTCCAATAGCAACAGTAGGTTTAAACTTTTTTAATATTTTTCTAGACTTCAATAAACTTGAAATCAGTTTAAAAGGAAACATCAAGTTTTTTAAACTGATTTTTCGCTGCAATCCTGAAATCCATAATCCTTCAATTTTGTAACCAGCTTGTGGTACTTTTTCCATCTCCATGCGGTCTTCAGCACCAACAAACAGGAATTCTGCTTCAGGATACCGTTGCTGAAGTTCGTCTGCAATTGCAATCGCCGGATAGATATGCCCTCCGGTTCCGCCGCCTGATATGATGAATTTATATGGTTTCACTTAAAATATCTAATGGGTTTTCTTCCCGTTCTTCTTTCTCTTTCTTTATTTGCCGGTTAGCACTTACGCTTAATACCATTCCTATTGCTAAGCACGTCATCCAAATAGAACTTCCACCACTACTTACCAAAGGTAATGTCTGCCCCGTTACTGGAAACAATTCGACTGCTACAGCCATATTAATCAATGCCTGAAACACAATAGGTAATCCTACGCCTATCACTAATAGTTTTCCAAAAATAGAGTTTGATTTGTGCGCTACAATTACCAATCTGAATAACAAAAACAGGTATAATGACATTAAAAACAAGGCTCCAACTAAGCCAAATTCTTCAACTATAATCGCGTAAATAAAATCGGAAGAGGATTGCGGTAAAAAGTTTTTCTGAACACTTTTACCAGGACCTAATCCCGTAATTCCTCCAGAAGCGATAGCTATTTTTGCTTTTTCAATCTGATAATCTGCCTCGGTATCTTCTCCATCAGTAAAGTTTTCTACTCGACTTATCCACGTATCTACCCTATTTGGAAATACGCCTGGAAAGGCTTTTGCAGTCAAGACAAACAAGGTTAAACACAATAAACCTGCACCTAGAATGATTCCTAAATATTTAATTGGATATCCTCCTACAAACACTAATACAACTACCATTGCAAATATGATGGCCGTGGTTGAAAAGTTAGCTGGAAGAATTAATGCTAATACTACAAATACTGGCAACCATAATGGAAGCAACGTTTCTTTAAAAGTTACAGTTTCCCCTTTAATTTTAGATAAATACCGGGCTACATATGTTAATAAAACAACCGCCGCCAATGTGGAAGTCTGAAAGGTAACACCTACAAAAGGCACACGAATCCAGCGACTAGCATTTGCTCCATCAATAGTAGTTCCTTGTCCTAACGTTAATAATAACAATACCACAACCAATGGCAACGCAATAATGGACAGACCTCTAAAATAATGAAACGGGATTTTATGCACGCCATATAAAATGGCAAACCCTAACAACAAATGTGCAAAATGTTTGAGTAAATACGGCAAGGTACTTCCATCCCCATATAAATAGGCCAAATTACTACTAGCGCTATATACGGGCAAAAAGGAAAACACAGCCAATAGTGCCACAGTGGCCCAAATCACTCGATCCCCTTTAATATGTTGAAATATTTCCCGCATTGGTATTCTTCTTATTTTTTATAAAAGCCTTACTGACTCTTTAAACTGTCTTCCTCTATCTTCATAGTTTGTAAACAAATCGAAGCTTGCGCAAGCTGGTGACAATAATACATTATCACCTCTTTCTGCTAAGCGATATGCTATTTGCACTGCTTCTTGCATGGATTGTGTTTCTACCATCATATCGACAATGTTTCCAAACTGCTTGGTTAATTTTTCATTGTCAATTCCTAAACAAACAATGGCTTTTACTTTTTCGTTTACCAACGGAAGTAAATCCGAATAATCGTTTCCTTTATCTACACCGCCAACTATCCAAACAGTTGGACTTTCCATACTATCCAATGCATAAAAAGTTGCGTTCACATTGGTAGCCTTAGAATCATTAATGTACATCACATTATTAATTTTTAAGACTTTTTCAAGACGGTGTTCAACCCCCTGAAAACTTTCCATCGATTCGCGGATGGTCGCTTTTCTAATTTTTAAAAGCTTAGCGACAGTCGAGGCTGCCATAGCATTCTTGGTATTGTGTTCTCCTTTTAATCCTAAGGTTGAGATTGGCATAGTAAATTGGTTATTATCTATTGTTATTATTATTTCGTTGTTTTTTATATATGCACCTTGTTTCAGCTCATTTTTTGCTGAAAAAGGCAGTAACTGAGATTGTATTGGGTGCTCTGAAAGCCATTTTGTAATCACTTTATCGTCTGCGTCATAAATAAAATAATCGTCAGCCGTTTGATTCATTGCTATTCTAAATTTTGCAGCAATGTATTTACTGAAATCGTGATCATACCTATCTAAATGATCCGGCGTAATGTTGGTTAAAACAGCTATATGTGGTTTAAATGTTTCAATTCCGTCCAATTGAAAGCTACTTAACTCCAACACATAGCTTGTAAACTTTTCTTCAGAAACCTGCTCTGCAAAACTTTTTCCTATGTTTCCACCCAAAGCGACATTCAAGCCACCGTTTTTAAGTACTTCATAAGTTAGCGTTGCGGTTGTGGTTTTTCCATTGCTTCCGGTAATCCCTACGATGGTTGCTTCGGTATATGTTGAAGCAAATTCAATTTCAGAAATCACTTTAACGCGGTTTTCTCTCAGTTTTGTAACAATTTTAGCCGTATCGGGAATTCCCGGGCTTTTCATTACAATATCTGCTGAAAGCACTTTTTCTTCTGTATGGCCTTCTTCTTCCCACTCAATCTCATTATGTAAAAGAACTTGTTTATACGTTTCCTTTATTTTTCCGAAGTCTGAAACAAAGACTTCAAATCCTTTTTTTTTCCCCAATAGAGCCGTTCCTACTCCACTTTCACCGGCTCCTAACACTACTAATCGCTCTGCCATTGCTATCTAATTTTGAGCGTGACAATCGTCAGTATTGCTAGGAAAATTCCTATAATCCAAAATCGGATAACTATTTTACTTTCGTGAAATCCCTTTACCTGATAATGGTGGTGTAGCGGTGACATTCTGAAAATACGCCTCCCTTCACCAAATTTTTTCTTTGTGTATTTAAACCACCCAACTTGTAACACCACGGAAAGATTTTCCATCAAAAAGATTCCGCAGAGAATGGGTATCAACCATTCTTTGCGAATAGCAATTGCCATAACAGCTATAATTCCTCCAATGGTCAAACTTCCAGTGTCTCCCATAAATACTTGGGCTGGATATGCATTGTACCACAAAAACCCAATGAGTGCCCCCACAAAAGCGGTTATAAAAATGGTTAGCTCTCCAGTATTTGGGATAAACATAATGTTCAGATAATCTGAGAAAATCACGTTTCCCGATACCCACGCAAAAATGGCGAGAGTAACCCCTATAATTGCAGAAGAACCCGCCGCTAAGCCATCAATACCATCGGTAAGATTGGCTCCGTTTGAAACGGCGGTAATAATAAAAATCACAATTGGAATAAAGATAATCCAGACATATTTCGTGTATCCGTCTCCAGCCCAACTGACTAATTTTTCATAGTTAAACTCGTTTTGTTTTATAAAAGGAATGGTTGTTAGTAAAGTTTTTTCTTCAGGGTTAAATTCTTCTTGTGGTGTATTTTGAGCTACTACTTCTGTATTGTTTGTAGGCTTAATTATTTTTCGTTTTACCGTAACATCTGGATGCATATACATTGTCACCCCTACGAAAATTCCTAAACCAATTTGACCTATAATTTTGAATTTCCCCGGTAATCCAGCTTTATCATTCTTAAACTTTTTAAGGTAATCGTCAATAAAACCAATGATTCCCATCCAAATCGTGGTGACGATCAACATAATCACATAGATATTCTCCAACTTGGCGAATAATAAAACAGGAACCAAAGTTGCTAAAATGATAATAATGCCCCCCATTGTTGGAGTACCCGCTTTTTCATTTTGCCCTTCTAAGCCTAAGTCGCGAATACTCTCCCCCATTTGCTGGCGTTGCAAATATTTAATTATTTTTTTTCCGTAAACCGTTGCAATGAAAAGCGATAAAATAACCGACAAAGCTGCTCTAAAGGTGATAAACCCAAAAAGGCTCGCTCCAGGAAGCTGATATTCTTTCTCTAAATATTCAAACAAGTAATACAGCATGGTTATTTATTTAGGGCGGTTAAAAATTCGTTTACTATTTTAAAATCGTCAAAATCGATTCGCTCTCCATTTATTTCTTGATACGTCTCATGTCCTTTCCCAGCAATTAATATAATGTCGTTCTCATTTGCCATTTGGCAAGCATTTTTAATCGCTTGCTTTCTATTGGTTATCGAAACCGTTTTATTGAAATGCTCAGCAGGAACACCCGCTTCTACTTCTTCTACAATTTTATCAGGGTCTTCCGTGCGTGGATTATCGCTAGTGAAGACCACTTTTGTACTTAATGTGGCAGCTATTTTGCCCATTATAGGGCGTTTGGTCGCATCACGATCACCTCCACAGCCTACTACGGTAATCAATTCTTCATTTCCTGTACGGATACTGTTAATGGTCTCCAACACATTTTTTAAAGCATCTGGCGAATGTGCATAATCAACAATAGCAGTTATCTTTTTTTCTGAAATTAGATACTGAAACCGTCCATCTACACTTTCTAATGTGCTCATAAGTTGAAGCAGTTCCAACGTTTCCATCCCTAAAATATCTGCAGCTCCAAAAATGGCCAACATATTGTAGGCATTAAAGGCTCCAATTAGCTTTACCCAAATCTCATTGTTGTTAATTTTCAGCAACAAGCCGGTGAAATTATTTTCTAGGATTTGCGCTTTATAATCTGCGTAGCTTTTTAAGGCGTAGGTATATTTTTTTGCATTTGTGTTCTGAAGCATAACAGCTCCATTTTTATCATCTGCATTCGTCAAGGCAAAAGCCGATTTTGGCAACTGATCGAAGAATTTCTTTTTAACGTCTCGGTATTCTTTAAAATCTTTGTGATAATCTAAATGCTCGTGTGTAAGGTTGGTGAAAATTCCACCTGCAAAGTGAAGGCCTTCGGTACGTTTTTGATGAATCCCGTGGGAGCTCACTTCCATAAAGCAATATTCAACACCAGCTTCAACCATTTCTTGTAAATAACGGTTTATGGTAAGCGAATCTGGTGTGGTTCGTTTTGCTTCGTAACGAACACCACTTACCATCACTTTTACAGTAGAAATCAACCCTGTTTTATGACCTGCTGCTGTAAACAAATCGTACAATAAGGTTGAAATGGTGGTTTTACCGTTCGTTCCTGTAATGCCGACCAGTTTTATGTTTTCAGAAGGGTTTTCATAATAGTTAGCAGCCAAAATTGCCAATGCTTTATGTGAATCGGCTACCTGAACGTAGGTTATACCATTGATAATAGTTTCAGGAAGTGTTTCGCAAATAATAACCAGCGCTCCTTGTTCTGAAGCTTTTAAAATAAATTCGTGACCATCTGAAACCGTTCCTTTTATGGCAACAAAAACATCATTAAGCCCAACGTTTCGTGAATCGAATTCTATATTCCGTACAGCCACAGCTGTGCTTCCTATCGTTTTTTCGATTGGAATTTTATAGAGTATGTCTTTTAATACTATCACGATAATTTTAAAGTTATTTGTTGGCCGCGTTTTAAAGCTTCACCAGAGGCTATAGATTGATCGGCTACAGTGCCGTTTCCTACTGTTTGTACTTTTAAACCTAAATTTTCTAGTAATGAAACCGCATCCATTCCTGCCATTCCCTTCACGTTAGGAACTTTAGTGTAATGTGCTTGTGCTTTTGGATAATAGGTTTCGTAATCTTTTTCTAAAATTGGGTCTTCTTCATCTACATTGGCTATTTCAGCAATTAATGGCGATTCAGTAAATATTTTTTGAGCGATACGCTTAAATACTGGCCCCGTAACATCTGCTCCATAATACCCTTTTTTAGTACTCGGTTTGTGAATCACTACAATGCAAGAATATTTTGGATTTTCTGCTGGAAAATATCCTGAGAAAGATGAAATATACCGACGATCTTTTTCCCAATCATCCATCCAGTATTCGGTACGAGCGGTTCCAGTTTTTCCAGCCATCGAAAAATATTTGGAATACAAAGGTTTTCCTGTTCCTCGTATTACAATGTTTTTAAGAATGTCTCGAATTTCATTTAATGTTTCTTCTGAACAAATCTCTTCATTGACAACTTCTGTCTCAAACGTTTCCACTTCTTGATTCCAGGCTCTTATTTCTTTAATAAACCTTGGTTTCACCATAATACCATCGTTAGCGATTGCATTATAAAAAGCTAAAGTTTGAAGAGGAGTTAATCTTAAATTATAACCGTACGCCATCGAGGGAAGTGCATTTTTGCTCCATAATTCATGTCCCGGTCCTGGGATTACTGGCTTACCTTCTCCCTTTATTTTTATACCTATTTTTTTATCTAAACGCCATTCTTTTAAATGGTTTATAAACTGTTCTGGATTTTCAGAATAAGCTTCATCTATAATAGTTGCTAGACCAATATTGGAAGATACTTCTAACGATTTAGCCGCAGATATCTCACCATACCCTCCGTGTTTTGAATCGTGGATATAACGACCGTAAAATCGCTTTCTACCTTTTTTGGTGTCAACTACCGTTGTTGTATCAATCTTTTCATCCTCAAGAGCAGCCATCATTGTCATTACCTTAAAAGTAGAACCCGGCTCATGGCTTTCGCCAACAGCATAGTTTAACTTTTCATAATAATTCCCGTTGGAAGTTCTACCGAGATTAGCAACTGCTTTTATTTCACCAGTTTTAACCTCCATCACAATTACAGAACCATGTTCGGCTTCGTAATGCTCCATTTGCTTTAACAATGCGTGGTGAGCAATATCTTGAATATTTGCATTTATCGTCGAAATAACATCATACCCATCTTGAGGCTCTACTTCGTTTTCATCAAAAACCGGCTTCCATTGTCCGCGGGCAATTTTTTGTTTTAGACGTTTTCCTTCTTTTCCACGTAAATACTCATCAAAAGCACCTTCAAAGCCAACTTCATACACTCCAGGACTATTATTTTTTTGATTACCCACAAGACGTTCAGCTACTTTACCTAATGGGTGTTCACGAACGGTGCGCTGTTCTACTATAATTCCGCCTTTGTATGGTCCTAGTTTAAAAAGAGGGAAGCCCTTCAGTTTTATATAATCTGAATAACCTAAATTTTTAGCGATTAATAAGTATCTGTTTTTATTAGCGCGTGCTTTTCTGAAAACATTCTGATAGTACGAAGCTGGACGATTAAACATCTTACCCATTTCTTTAGAAAGAGGCACAATATTGTTTTTAAAGTTTTCAGAAGAAACGGTGACAGCGTCAAACCGAATATCATATTTAGGAACCGAAGTTGCTAGCAAACTACCATCTTCAGCGTATACATTTCCTCTATTTGCAGGAATTACAAAGTTACGTGTGGTATTTTTAAGAGCCAACTCACGATATTCTTCACCTTCTACAAATTGAATGTTCACCATTTTAACAGCAACAGCAATCGCGAAGATGAACATACATCCTGCGATAATATAAAGGCGGTTTAATATGTTCTTTTCTTCTATGGCCACCGTACTATTCTTTGTTTATAATTTTAATTTTTTGAGGGGGCGTAACCGAGGGTTTCAATCCCCTTTTCGCCATCGCCACTTCAATTTTGCTTTCCATTCGGGTTTGCATGAGCCGTTTCCGGATGTCCAGATATTCACTTTTTAATTCTTTTACTTCATTGTTAAGCTTCGCTATTTGATATACTTTTTTATCTGCACTATGCGAACTCGCAATCATAACTAGCGCCAATAATGACAGAAAGAAGATGAAGCGCCAATTTTTAAGCGCATCATCGTTCACTAAAAACTTCCCCTTTATTATATTGTAAAAGTTTTTTTTCATTATATTTTTTCTGCTACTCGAAGTTTTGCACTACGAGCGCGATTATTTTCTTTTATTTCTTCTTCGGAAGGAATTATAAATTTTCCCACTCTTTTAAAAGGAACTTCTACCCTGCCAAAAACATCTTTTTCGGGTTGACCTTGAAACTGGCCGTCACGCATATAACGCTTCACCAACCGATCTTCTAAGGAATGATAGCTTATTAAACTCAACCTCCCTCCGGGCTTTAGAACCTCTTGCGTTTGCAATAAAAATTCTTTTAAAACTTCCAACTCTTGATTTACCTCTATACGGATAGCTTGATAAATTTGAGCCAATATTTTATTCTCTCTATGCTTTGGCAAAAAACGTCCCAATGCTTTTTTAAGCTGTTCGCTGGTTTTTATTTCGCCATCGTTTCTTGCCTCAACGATTACACGAGCCATTCCGGCTGCTGCTCTTAACTCACCGTATTGAGACAACACGCTTCGCAATTGCTTTTCATCATAATTATTAACCACGTTGAATGCTGAAAACTCACTTTTTTGATTCATCCGCATATCTAGATCGGCTTCAAAACGAGTTGAAAAACCACGTTCTGCTACATCAAACTGATGCGATGAAACTCCAAAATCACCTAAAATCCCGTCAACTTCTTTATAGCCGTAAAAGCGTAAGAAGCGCTTGAGAAATCTGAAATTTTCATTAATCAACAAAAATCTCGGGTCGTCGATAGCATTCTCAAGCGCATCCTTGTCTTGGTCAAAGGCTATCAATTTTCCATTTTCACCAAGATGCTTTAATATCTCTCGCGAGTGCCCACCACCGCCAAAGGTCACATCTACATACACCCCATCAGGATCTATGTTTAACCCATCAACCGTTTCGGTTAATAATACCGGATTATGATATTCCATGATTATCATCGTTGACATCACCCATTACCTCCTCAGCCAGGTCTGCAAAATCACTGGCAGCATCGTTAATAGCTTGTTCGTATTTTTCTTTATCCCAAATCTCCACAATGTTTATTGCCGAAGAGAGCACTAATTCTTTACTCAAGCCAGCGAAAGACATCAAGTCTTTTGGTATTAACAGTCTACCTGTAGCATCAAGCTCAACCGTTTTAACTCCTGCGGTAAAACGACGGATAAAATCGTTGTTTTTACGGTTAAATCGGTTTAACCTACCCATCTTCGCCATCAACTCATTCCACTCATCCATCGGGTACAATTCAAGGCACGGCTGAAAAACAGCTCGCTTCACCACAAACCCACTCGGGGTTACTGGAGCTAATTGCTTTTTTAGCGCAGACGGCATCATGACCCGACCTTTCGAGTCTGCTTTGCATTCGTATGTACCTATTAAATTGAGCACTAAGGGGTTACTTTTTGGCTATTATTAGTTTCAAATATAAAGAAGTTTTACCACTTTTTACCACTTTTTACCACTTTGTTGATAAGTTTTACCACTTACTAATTTTTCAGTACCGAGAGCTGCTTTATTGTTAATAACCTTTTTAATCAAAGCATATTAGCAATTTCTACTTCTGAGAAAAATGCTAAGTTGTTTATTAAAATTTCTATAAAGAATAAGAGTTCTTTATAGAAATTAATATTACACTGTATGTTAGGAAGAAAGCTATTGTTCTATAATTTTGATTACTTTTGCTTCTAATAATTTCAGTATTGAATGGCGAACCAAATACACGAAGAAGGAAAATTTAAATATATAGAACTGGGTGAAGGCACGCCAGTTGTTGTTTTACACGGACTCATGGGTGGGCTGAGTAACTTTGACGGAGTGACTGACTTTTTCCCTGAAAAAGGCTACAAAATCCTCATTCCCGAATTGCCAATCTACAGCATGTCCTTACTGAAAACGAACGTGAAAAATTTCGCAAAATACGTTTCAGAATTTATTGTCCATAAAGGTTTTGATGAAGTTATTTTGCTAGGAAATTCATTGGGCGGCCACATAGGTTTGCTTTGCACAAAATTATATCCTGAAAAAGTTAAGGCACTCGTAATTACCGGAAGTTCTGGCTTATATGAAAGCGCTATGGGCGAAAGCTACCCAAAACGAGGCGATTACGAATATATCCAAAAGAAGGCTGAAAATGTTTTCTACGATCCCGCTGTTGCTACTAAAGAAATTGTGGACGAAGTATATGCTTCGGTTAACGATCGAAATAAATTAATACGAACTTTGGCCATTGCAAAAAGCGCCATTAGACATAATATGGCAAAGGATCTCCCTAAAATGGAAACACCAACCTGTATTATTTGGGGCAAAAATGACAACGTAACCCCTCCTGAAGTCGCCACAGAATTTAACGAACTATTACCAGATTCCGATTTATATTGGATCGACAAATGTGGCCACGCAGCCATGATGGAACATCCAGATGAGTTTAACAAACTTCTGTATGCCTGGTTACAAAAACGAAATCTTTAAGCTATATGAAGATTAAAGCGGCAGAATTTGTAATGAGTAACAGCGATGTTGCCAAATGTCCTAAATCTCGTTTACCCGAATATGCTTTTATTGGCCGGTCTAACGTTGGTAAGTCATCCCTTATCAATATGTTAATGCAGCGAAAAAATCTTGCAAAAACGTCGGGGCGTCCAGGTAAAACACAGCTTATCAATCATTTTTTGATTAATAAAAGCTGGCATTTAGTCGATTTGCCTGGTTATGGTTACGCGAAGGTTTCTAAAAAAAGTAAAAAGACTTTTCAAAAATTTATTACTGAGTATTTTAAAAATAGAGAGCAACTAATCATGGGCTTTGTATTGATAGATTGTCGTCATGAACCACAACCTGTCGATCTTGAGTTTATGGAATGGTTGGGTGAAAACCAACAACCCTTCGCCATTATTTTTACCAAAGCCGATAAGTTAAAGCCCAAAGCATTAGAGCGAAACTTAAAAGACTATCAAGAAAAAATGCTTGAAACTTGGATGGAAATGCCACAATTTTTTGTGACCTCTTCGACCAACGCAATTGGGCGTGACGAAGTTTTACAATACATTGGGCAAGTTAATGAGACGCTAGACCTTTCTTAACTGTTTCAATAAGAACTTCAACAGTTTCCATAGTATTTAATTTTTCTGAAGAAAGAAAAACTTCTAGTTCTCCCTCTTTTTCTGAAAGAATTATTGGAAACGTATATTTAGGCAACCACTTAGATTTAAACTTTTTTAAAAATTGATCTCTGTGATAAAAATCCATTTCTACATGCTCCTGTTTCCGAAATAGTTTCCACTCTTTTTTTTCTAAAAAAACACCATAGGTCAATTCGCAAAGGCTACAAGCATATGTTGACGGACTAATAATTTTATGCAAACCATCTAAATAGGCATTGCCTTTGCCTGAATTTGCATTGTACACAAAAATGAGTCGCACTACTCTTTTTTAAGCTCTAGTTTTTCAGCAAAATAATCACAAAAATCCCGCATAGTAGCACTCATTTTCTCATCATTTGTAGCACGCTCAAAAGTATCTGCCATTGCACTTAAGGTTTGGTGAAAGAATACTTTCATATCATCTAAAGGCATATCTTTAGTCCAAAGATCGATACGTAAAGATTCTCTTTTTTCACTGTCCCAAACATTTAAAAAAATCGCTTTTGCTTCTTCATTTTCCACACCACCATCTGGAGCGGACCATTGTAATTTTTCAGGAACTTTATTTTCGTCAAGGTCGATGTTTATGTTTATTTCTGAAGTGTTTTTTGACATTACTTTTTTGGTTTATATTTTGAATTATTATATATCGTTTCTGGTTGTTCTTGCAACATTTTCCTAAGGTCAACGGAGTTGTTTTTCATGTAAGCACGCACAATTTGCCAGCCAAGATAACGGCCTATCATTCCAGGCGATTCGTTATCAATTTCCAAATAAAATTTTGAAAATGGAGCTTTATTTATAAATCGTGCTGGTAATTTAGGGTTGGTACTATACAAAAGCTCTTTTTCTACAAAATATCGCCACATGTATTCTTCATTTTCTTGCGCCCACTGCAATTCGGCTTCTGTATAGCCTATTTTTTCTGAATCAGGGATATTTGGGAGCCAAAGATCTTTTAAATAAAGCTCTTTTCCGAAGAAAATCATCTGAGCTAATAAATCTCGTTTTTGCGGTTTTGAAACGAGCTGTCGAGCATAAACCGAGGCTACATCTGGGGCAAGTTGAGACGATTTTAAATCCTTAGAAATATATTGCTGAATGCCTTCATAAAAATGATGATCGCTTCCTAAATATGTATCGAGTGCAACAACTAACATTGTATCAGTTACTATTACTTTATTATTATAATCCACATCTGAAGTTACTGTAAAAACCGTTGGCGCCGTAAATTCAGGAAAATAATATTGTATGTGTTGAAATAAGGGAATGAGTTGCTCTTCAATCTCAGAATTATCAGGAAATTTCTTTGCGACCTCAGCGTCTAATTGTTGCTGCAAGGTATCTTGAATTCTTTGTGCCCAAATACTATCTGCAAATTGTTTCGGAAAAAATTGTGGATATTGTTTTTTAAGCTTCGGAATATCTTGAACAGATGCCGCCGCAAATTCTTTATCAAAACGAACCGTTTTTACATCCATAGAAATGGCTTCGATTTCTTTCTCTTTTTTACTTTTTGAATCACAAGCCGCAAAAAGGATTACTACAAATAACAACGCGTAAAATTTCATATACAACTACAATTTGACAACTGTTTAACGTTATCTCCTTTTTTTAATTTTAACTTTAGTTTATTTTTGTGTGCAAAGGTAGGCTTTATAGTTCAAAATATTAGGGTGTTCTGCATTCACACTTTAAAGTTTGCCAATAAATAAAAAGTATTATGCAAACGGAAAAAGTAGTAGATCACATTGTAAATTGGTTAAAAGAATATGCTACAAACGCCAATATGGATGGTTTTGTAGTAGGTATAAGCGGCGGTATTGATTCTGCTGTAACATCCGCTTTATGTGCTAAGACAGGGTTAAGAACATTATGCCTAGAAATGCCAATCCACCAAGCTCAAAGCCAAGTTACTCGAGGGCAAGAACATATTGCTTTTTTAAAAACAAATTATGCTAACGTAAGTGATGTTAAAGTAGACCTTACTTCGGTGTTTGAGCAATTTAAGACCGAAGTACCACAAACCAACGATATTACTTTTTTAGACTTAGCCTTGGCTAACACCCGTGCGCGATTACGTATGAGCACCTTATATTATTTTGCAGGATTACATCGATATTTGGTTGCTGGAACTGGTAATAAAGTAGAAGATTTTGGCGTTGGTTTTTACACAAAATATGGAGATGGTGGCGTAGATTTAAGCCCGATTGCCGATTTACTTAAAAGCGAAGTTTATGAAATAGGAAGGTATTTAAAAGTTCCGACATCTATTTTAGAGGCAGCACCTACCGACGGTCTTTTTGGTGATAGCCGTACCGATGAGGACCAAATAGGCGCTAGTTATGACGAATTGGAATGGGCTATGAAAATGAAAGAAAATGGTAAAAAACCAACCGATTTTGAAGGAAGAAAACAAGAGGTTTTTAGTATTTACTTACGCTTAAATAGCGCTAACCAGCACAAAATGAATCCTATTCCTGTATGCAATATTCCTAATTCCTACAAGGTTTTATAGTATTCAACGAGTTTTCTGTACGTTGAACGAATAATCCCTCATACTGACAATCTTTTTTTTAGTTTTGATTTGTAGTATTATTATTACAAACCTCACACTTTTTGCTCCCTTATAGAATTATTAAGGTTTTAATAACAAAGAGACTAATGAAAAAAATTGTCATTGCAGATCATCATCCAGTTACCCGTAAAGGGATTTCTTGTATGTTGAAAAAGAAAAAAGATGAATTCTCAATACTTGCAAAAGTTAACAACGGAGAAGAGCTCTACAAAAGTTTACAGGAACATAGTCCTGATATTCTAATTATGGAAATAGACATGCCTCAAATTAATGGCATTAACGCTTTACGAAGCATTAAAGAATCTTTCCCACAAACACGGGTATTAATTTTTTCAACACATCCAGAAGAAATCTATGCGCTTCGTTCCATAAAATCTGGAGCAGCAGGCTATGTGCCAAAAACAGCTTCAACACAAGTGTTTTTAGATGCACTTGGTAAAATTGCAAAAGGTGGAATTTTCTTAAACGAAGAGCTTACTTCTACGTTTACAAGTCGTAATGTAGGTGAAAGCAGTGCGATTAGCCGTTATAAAAAGCTTTCGTCTCGCGAAATCGAAGTTTTAAACTTACTTTCTAGAGGAAAAAGAAATAAGGATATCGCTAATGCACTTAATATTAACGAAAAAACAGTAAGTACTTATAAAACGAGGTTGCTTAAGAAACTAAAAGTAGATAATCTAGCCGATTTAATACACCAGTCTCGTATGTTTCAATTTGGGTAATTATAAAACCCTACGTAATTTTTCTGAAATCACTTTTTTTAGCGTAATGTAATCCACAACATCTTGCAGGTCTACCTGTGAGCCCTTTGGGTTTTGTTCTTTTATAGCATCTGAAAGCTCTTTAATCTTTTGGTTTACTAATTCACGCCGTAAATTTAAAATTGTCTCACTCACCACCTGTGACACAGAATGCGACTTTTCTTTTACATAAATCTCATTACGCTCCCAATCGTGCAGGCTGTATTTTTCTTCTTCCATCAAAATATCGGTAACAGCCGATGCTTTTTCAGGCTGTAAACTATTTACAAAAGCATCTACTTTTAAATCTTCTTCACGTGTTAACCGATCTATAATATCATAATATAAATCTTTAAATGCTTCGTTGGTAAATTCAATTTCATCTTCTTGAAGATCTAAAAATATTTTCTGAAACACCGTTGTCGTTTGCATTTCGGGTTTAAAAGTAACATCGCCCTTTTCATCGGTATCAAGTATTAATTCTTCAAAATCTTCTTCCTTAGTTCCATACAGTAATAGCAACTCGATGATTTTACGTTCCAACTCGAACTGGACATCAATCTTTTCTGCTTTTTCTTTTTCTGAAGAAACAACTTGCATGGGCTGCTTTTCAGTTCGTTTCTTTCTAGAAGCATCCCGGTTATCCTTATTAACCAACTGAGCTAATGTATTAAAAAGCACTTCTTCCGAAATATCCATAATTCGAGAACATTCCTTAATATAAATCTCCCGCTTAATTACATCAGGTATTTTCGAAATGCTCAACACCATATCACGAATGGTGTCGGCTTTTTTTATAGGGTCATTTTTTGCTTCGTGGGCCAATAACGAAGCTTTGAACGAAATAAAATCTCGGGAATTTTCATCTAAATACAACTTTAATTCTTCCAGCGAATTTTTTCGAGAAAAACTATCTGGATCCTCTCCTTCAGGAAACGTACAGATTTTTACGTTCATTCCCTGTTCTAAAATTAAATCCACACCGCGAAGTGAAGCTCGTAATCCTGCCGCATCTCCATCGAATAAAACAGTAATGTTTTGAGTAAGCCGGTTTACTAACCTGATTTGCTCAGGAGTTAAAGCAGTACCAGATGATGATACCACGTTTTCAATCCCCGTTTGGTGAAACTGAATTACATCGGTATAGCCTTCCACCAAATAACAATTATCCTCTTTGGCAATGCTCTGTTTTGCGTGGTAAATACCATATAGTACCTTACTTTTATGATAAATATCACTTTCGGGAGAGTTTAGATACTTAGCTGCTTTTTTGTCGTTTGTTAAAATTCGCCCCCCAAAGCCTAAGGTACGACCACTCATACTACGAATAGGAAACATAACCCTACCTTTAAATCGGTCGAATTGTTTCTCGCCCTTTACTATCGTTAAGCCTGTTTTATCAAGATAATCGAGTTTGTATCCTTTTTTTATAGCGTGGTTGGTAAATGCATCCCAACTATCGGGCGAAAATCCTAAATCGAATTTTTTAATGGTCTCTTCAGTAAAGCCTCGTTCTTTAAAATAACTAAGACCTATAGCTTTACCTTCCTCAGTTTTAAACAAAACGTGCTTAAAATAATCCTTTGCAAACTCGCTTACCAAGTATAGGCTTTCGCGTTCGTCGGCTTGTTGCTTTTGTTCGTCGGTCTGTTGAGTTTCCTCAATCTCGATACCGTACTTTTTGGCCAAGTATTTTATAGCTTCAGGATAGGTAAAGTGTTCGTGCTCCATTAAAAAAGCAACTACGTTCCCTCCTTTTCCGCTACTGAAATCTTTCCAAATCTGTTTTACCGGAGAAACCATAAAACTGGGCGTACGCTCATCACTAAACGGACTAAGGCCCTTAAAGTTACTACCTGATTTCTTTAATTGTACAAAATCACCAATCACCTCCTCTACACGAGCGGTTTCAAATACATTGTCTATGGTGGTTTTTGATATCATGATTCAGTATTCAGTATTCAGTATTCAGTATTCAGTATTCAGTATTCAGTATTCAGTATTCAGTATTCAGTATTCAGTATTCAGTATTCAGTATTCAGTATTCAAAGATGTAGAAATATACTGAGTTAAGAATTTCAACATCCATATTCTTATCAACAAAAAGGCTCCTTTTTCAAAAAAAGAAGCCTTCAAAAATACAGCTAATTAACAAATTAATCGACATCAAAACGAAGTCCTAAAGAAACATTTCTTTGATCGATTGGGTTATCTTTAAAAATGGTGTTTAGATCATATTTTACATAAATCGCTGTTCCTTTCCAGCCAATGTAACCGCTAAGCCCGTAAATAAAATTGTTTGTATTATAACTTGCTTTTAGCTTTTCTTTTACATCTTCTCCATCTTCGGAATATTTTAGCTTTTGACGTGAGCTAAGGTTAAAACCTGCATACCCGCCTAGCCCTACTTTAATTTTATTGTAGGTATTATATCTAAAATATTCATCTTTTTCAATTTTTTCTGAAGGGCCAAACTCAAAATGAACAGGGAATACTAAGTTATCCATTCGAAACTTCGATTTATCCAAATCTAACCGGAATTCTTGCAACTCCGTTTGATCACCTGTATCTACATAGTAACGGTTATCAGTAGGTTTTAATCCATTGAATTGAAATGAGAAACCATATTTTACACGCAACCAATTGGTGTTTTTAAACACCCGGGTTCTCCAAGCCCAACCGATTTCAGCAAAACGACTTCCACCAATTTTAAAGTCTGAATCGTCTAATGATTGCCCTTCGGTTATCGCATTATTTAAACCAAATGCAAACATAAAAGCACTGGTTGTTCTACGGTCGTATTTTTTTGCTTTGTTCTTTTTTCCTAAGAAAATATAAGAATCTTCATCGTCGCCCGATCCAATACTTAAAACAACTCGTTCAGAGTCATCGGCTAAATTTTCACTGCCGCCGTTTCGTTCCAGCAACGCAATTTTATTATCGATAATCGCCAAGCGGTTTTCAATGTTCAACGCTCTTTTTTCAGCAGCTTTTCCTTTTAACTGTTCTGCTTCGGTTAAGGATACTTCGTCTTTTTCTAACCGCTGATTAATGTCTTCCACTTCGTTTTTTAGCGCTTGTTTTTCTTCGGTTACAATTTGCTCTTGGGCTGCTTTTAAAATAGCGATATCATCTGCAAGATTGTTTTCTTGTGCTTGTGCTGAGACCATAGTCAACACCCATACCGTGATGGCGGTACAATAGGTAATTATTTTCATGATTTGTGTGATTTAGTGCCTTTCGGCCTCCCTCCCGATTATGAAAGGGATTGCCTCTGGCGTGATTGATGAATGAATTATTTTAATTATTACGTTCTACAACAGCGGTTCGAATTTTATCAAATCCGTCACCTAAGGCATCAAATACTTTTTCTCTAAAACTTCGCTCGAGCTCGAGCTCTACATCTAAAAGCAGGGCTGCAGCATCTACTTTTTGAGTTTCAGGATTGAGTATTTGTCTGGTTTTTATGTCCCGTTGCGCATTAGCTAAAAGCGCATCAATTTCTTCAGGAGTTACTTCGTGGTTTTTACTTTGAATTTCTTTTACTTGCGCCACTACTTCGTCAACCTTATTATCAATAAAGCGCTCATTAGTTTTATCTACTACTTTGTTCTTCGGAATAGGTTGTTCTTTAAAATTGGTTTTGGCTTCAGCTATAGCTTCTTCTTTTTCAGGAGAAATTTCAACAGCTTGTTTTGATTGTATTTTTTGATTTACAAGTTGCTTTTTAGAAGCTGGTTGCTCCACTTTTTTCTCCGTCTTGGTATTCTCTTCAACAGCGATATCTTCTGAAATACTTTTTTGCGGAATAATTTCTAGTTGCTCCTCAGCATCTATTTTTTCTTTATTTGTCGGTGTTTTCACTAAGTTTTCAGAACCTGAAGCCACGTCATCTTTAATGAACAATGCCCCAATTACCAAAATACTCACCAAACTAGCTGCTACAGCATACCAAATAAAGTAGCTTTCCTTTTTTTGGGGTTTTCCTAAACGAGCATTCAACTTTTCCCAAGACTCGCTAGAAGGTTGTATTTCCCTTTCTTGTAATTTCTCGCGAATGTTTTCTTCAAGTTTATTGGGCTCCATAATTCACGTCATTTTGTTTATTAATATTGTTTTGAAGCATCTTGCGAGCTTTTGATAGTTGCGATTTTGATGTGCCTTCGCTAATCTGCAATAATTCGGCTATTTCACTGTGTTTGTACCCTTCCACAGCATATAAAACAAATACCGTTTTGTACCCTTCGGGTAAACTGTCTATCACTTTTTGAATTTCTTCCACCGCAAATTCAGTATCGATAGAAGTTGCATACTCTAGTGAATTTTCAATAACCGTTTCATCTTTAAAATAGAGTTTCTTATGTCTCCTTAATTCACTGATAGATTCGTTTACCATAATGCGCCGAATCCAACCTTCAAAACTACCTTGATCGCTAAATGAATCTAATTTTGAAAACACTTTGTAAAATCCGTTAAGCATGACCTCTTCAGCTAAATCATTATTTTTCAGATACTGTCTACAAACACTTAACATTTTAGGTGCAAATAATTGGTACAACTGGTGCTGAGCCTTCCGGTTGTCTTTTCGTGCTTTTTTTATGAGCACGGTGTAATTTTTATGTAAGGATATTAGTTTCACAATATGCTTCGCATGGCTTTCTATTTATATAGACGCAATATTAATTAAAAGGGTTGCCTGAAGGGTGAAAAAAGTATTCAGTATTCAGTATTCAGTATTCAGTATTCAGTATTCAGTATTCAGTTAGTAAAGATGTAGAAATATACTAAGGTAGAAATTTTAATAACTGCATTATTATCAACAAAAAGAATTCAAAGAATATCTAATTTAAAGAAAACTGTAGATTGACTCGCAAGATATTAATAACATCAATTTTAGACCAACCTAACTGAAAGGCAGGAAAAGATACAATTAACATGTATATTGACTCATAAATTATAATTCGATTATGAGAACAGTATTGCAACGTGTTAAAAAAGCTTCTGTCACGGTAGAAGGGGAAGTTGTTTCAAAAATTAATCAAGGATTTTTGGTATTTTTAGGCATTGAAGATGAAGATACCCAAGAAGATATTGATTGGTTGTGTAGAAAAATAACAAGGCTACGGGTATTTTCAGATACAGCTGATGCGATGAATCTTTCTGTTAAAGATGTTGACGGAGACATTTTGGTGGTAAGTCAGTTTACCTTACATGCAAGTACAAAAAAAGGAAATCGCCCTTCGTTTATAAAAGCAGCTAAGCCAGATGTGGCAATCCCCTTATACGAGAAATTCATTAAGCAACTCGAAAAAGAACTCAATAAAGTAGTAAAAACAGGTGTTTTTGGAGCCATGATGGATGTTGCTTTAATTAACGATGGACCTATAACTATTAATATAGATTCAAAAAATAAAGAATAATTTCACATTTTTTTAACAATTGTGTATATTGCGCCCATGCGAAACTTTATTGCTCTAGGCGTAGTTATTCTATCTACCATTTCCGTTTTTGCGCAGGAAACCCAATATTCCGTTGCTGCCTTATCCTCAACGCTTGCTAAAAACGCCAATAGTGTATTGTTGGATGAAAAAATAGAAATAGATATTACCAAAAATGACCAGATGGTTTATAAAAACCATAGAGCCATTATGGTGCTAAATAAAAAGGGCGACAACAATCTAGACGCCTATGCGTATTATGATGATGACGCTAAAATAAAGGATATCGAAGCTTGGGCCTATGATGCCATGGGTAATGAACTGGAGCATTTTAAAAAACGTGATTTTCGCGACATCAGTGCTTCAGATGGGTTTTCAATTTATAATGATGATCGAGTATTATATTTAGATTACACTCCAACAACATACCCTTATACGTTGGTTTTCGAGTCGGTTACCCAAAGTAATACCACTGCACACATACCGCGTTGGTTTCCCATCGGAGGGTATTACACTTCTACAAAAAATAGTGAGTTTACGGTAAAATACAACCCTTCTAATAAGCCCAATGTTTTAAAAAAGAACCTTGAAGGATATGATATTTCAATTTCTGAAACTCCAGACTCTTTTATCTGTAAAGCAGAAAATTTAGAAGCAATTAAAAGGGAAGAATATAGCCCTTCATACCGAAATATTTTGCCACACGTAAAGTTTGCTCTAAATAATTTTTACCTAAAAGGTGTCGCTGGATATGGAAAAGATTGGAAGGAATTTGGTGCTTGGATGGACAAAACACTTTTAACAGGAGTAAGTGAACTATCCCCAGCCACTATTGCAAGAGCAAAACAATTAGTCTCCGGCGAAACAACTAACTTAGGAAAAGCAAAAAAGATTTATGAATACCTTCAAAACAAAGTGCGTTATATAAGTATTCAAATTGGAATTGGCGGTTGGAAACCTATGTTAGCAGAAGATGTTGATAAATTAAGCTATGGCGATTGCAAGGCCTTAACTAATTATACAAAAGCCTTATTGGATGTCGTGGGTGTACCTTCCTATTATACCGTCCTCTATGCTGGAAATGAAGAGATAGATCTCGATTCTAATTTTGCTGGAATACAAGGTAACCACGTAATTTTAGGTGTGCCTAAGGGAGATGAAATTGTTTGGTTAGAATGCACCAGCCAAGACACTCCGTTTGGATACGGCGGAAATTTTAGCGATGACCGGGATGTATTAATGGTTACACCAGAAGGAGGTAAAATTGTTCATACAAAAGCCTACACTTTTAAGGACAATGTTAAAAAAAATTCGGGGACTATCACAGTTAGTCCTTCAGGTACAATACAAGCAGATTTTAAAGGAGTTTACACTGGTTTGCAGTATGATGAAAAATATCACCTTAAGAATTTAGATGCAGACGATCTAGAGAAGCAGTATAAAAACAGATGGTCCCACATCAATGGATTTAACATAGAAAACATAGTGCTTGATAATAATAAAGATAAAATTTTATTTACTGAACAGCTCTCCATAAACATGCCTAGCTATTGTTCATCAATAGGTAATGATTTGCTTTTTGGACTCAACATGTTTTCACAATCGGTATCTGTACCACCTCGTTTTACAGATAGAAAACAAAAACTTAGAATAGCTGAAGGCTTTACCGAAACCGACACATTAACAATAAACATTTCCGAAACACTTAATATTGACAGCCTCCCCGAAGCTGTAAGCATTGAAAATAAATTTGGAAGCTATGCTTTTTCAGTTTCAAAAATTTCAGAAAATACTATTGAATACAGGCGCACCTTTATCTTAAAAAAAGGCACTTTTCCTGCTTCAGATTATAAAAAATACCGGTCTTTTTTACGAAGAGTTTCTAAAATGGACCAATCAAAAATCTTATTAAATCAGAATAGCTAATCATTACACTATACTTATGAAATTTATTTTTACTCTTATTTTTACGCTAAGTTGCTTACAATTTACTTACTCTCAAGATTTCAGATTTGGGAAAGTCTCTAAAAAAGAACTATTAGAGAAACAACACCCAACGGATTCAACAGCAGATGCTGCTATTTTATACCGAGAAATGAAAACCCGGTTTGAGTATTCTGAAACCGATGACTTTTACTTATTAACCGAAGTTTTTGAACGAGTAAAAATATACAATAAAGAAGGTTTTGACTGGGCCAATAAAAAAGTAAGATTGTATCAAAGCAGTGGAAGTTCAGATGAAGAAATTTCAGGATTAAAAGGGTATACTTTCTTTTTAGAAGACGGTAAAGTTAAAGATGAAAAATTACGTAACGATGGTATTTTTGAAGAAGAAGTTAATGAATTTTTAGAAGTTACGAAATTCACTATGCCAGCCGTTACAGAAGGCTGCGTAATTGAATACAAATACACAATAAAATCACCGTTTGTAACAAACATCGATGAGTATAGGTTTCAGGAGCAAATACCAGTCAATAAAGTAGAGATGCGCTTCGCCGTACCTGAATATTTCAATTATAAAATGCATCAAAAAGGCTGGGTACCTTTTAAAATAAAAGAAGATGGGCAAACACGGAGTATGTATTTTAACTCTAGTGCATCTGTAGCTTCAGGTTTTGGCGGTGTGAGACAAAACACAAGAACGCAACGAGTAGAGATTGAGTATAGAGAAAACAGTTATGAGGTTTCAATGGAGCAAGTGCCAGCTTTAAAAGAAGAGGCTTTTTCAGGAAATATTAATAACTACACTACCTCTCTAAAGTTTGAACTTTCCTACACCAAGTTTCCAGGATCTTCATTAAATATGTTTACGACAACTTGGGAAGACGTTTCAAAATCGGTATATGACTCCAATGCTTTTGGAGATCAGTTAAAAAGAGATAGTTATTTTGATGATGATATAGACAACCTTTTAAGCGGTATCAGTGATCCCACAAAAAAAATGATCAAAGTATATGAGTTTGCGAAAGGTAAAATGAATTGGAATGAGCTTGGAGGTCTTTTTACTCAAGAAGGCACAAAAGATGCCTATAAAAAAGGTTCCGGAAATGCAGCCGATATAAATTTATTATTAGTTACCATGCTCCGGTATGCAGGCCTTAACGCTAATCCAGTTTTGGTAAGTACAAAATCACATGGAATTCCTTTATTTCCAACACGCAACGGATTTAATTATGTAATAGCAGCAGTTGAAAACGGGAATAACACGGTGCTTTTTGACGCTACTATAAAAGAAGGAGAGCCTAATGTTTTACAACCAGAGTTACTAAACTGGCAAGGAAGAATTGTACGAGAAGACCGTAGTTCTTCTTGGGTTTCATTATATCCATCTAAACACGCCGTGCAGAGTACTATGATGAATTTGGCCATCAATAAAGACGATTATTCTATTACTGGATCTACGCAAAACCGATTTACAGGTCATTATGCTTTAAGCCAACGTAAAAGTTTTATAAACGCTAAAGAAGAAGATATCCGTAAAAAATTAGAAGAAAATAATGGAGAGACTGAAATTTCAAATATTACTTTTGAAAATTTAAAGAAATTGTACCAACCCGTTTCATTGAAATATGATTTTGAAAACTTTGATGCTGTAGAAGAAATAGGTGGTAAATTATACTTTTCTCCATTATTATTCTTAGCTATGGATGAAAATCCATTTAAATTAAATGAACGCAGTTATCCAATTGATTTTAATTACCCTGTAAAAGACAGGTATATTGTAACCGTTGATATTCCTGAAGGCTATACAATCGAATCTGTTCCAGAAAGTGCCGCATTTGCTTTAGGAGAAAATTCCGGAATGTTTAAATACATGATCAATAATCTTGGCGGTAAACTACAAATATCAGTAGAGTTTGCTTTAAATACTGCTACTATGCCTGCTCATGATTATGGTAATATCAAAGAATTTTTTAAGCTGATGATTGATAAAGAACATGAGAAGATAGTGCTTACTAAAGCATAATGTAAGTTTGATTGTAATTGATTATCGGGTGACTAATTTTTAACCAATAACCAAATAACAAAACCTATTTTTTGTCTTTTTTAAAGAGTAAAAATTTTAATATAACTCCGTATATAAAAATAGGGTTGAAATTTACTCCTAAACTCAATGAAATTGAAGTATTTTTGAATTTAAAACATACCCAATGAACATTGAAAATGCACAAGAAGCAGTTGACAAATGGATCGATGAGCACGGAGTCCGTTATTTTAACGAACTTACCAATATGGCACAGCTTACTGAAGAGGTAGGCGAAGTAGCTCGCATCATTGCTCGCCGTTATGGAGAGCAAAGTGAAAAAGAAAGTGATAAAGGTAAAGACTTAGGCGAAGAGCTAGCAGATGTACTTTTTGTCGTTTTATGTTTAGCTAACCAAACTGGGGTAAACCTAGAAGAAGCTTTCCATAAAAAGTTAGATATTAAAACCAAGCGTGACCACGATCGCCATCACAATAATGAAAAATTAAAGTAATGTTTAAACAAATAATCAATCACAAAGGGTTTTGGAGGTCTGTACTATACTTAGGGCTTGCCTTTGTCGTTATCTTTATATTCATTAAATGGGCTTTTGAAGGATTTACTTCTAACTTTTTCGATGAACGAAACCCATATTTATTAATAGGCGGAAGCTTATTAACAGGTTTCCTGTATGGTTTTTTTGTAACCTACGGAAAGTTTAAAAATAAATTGAAAAAGTAATTTGCGTTTTATGAAAGCTGTACTCACAAGCAAAAACACCAAAGAGCTTTCAGCTACCATACAAGTTTCAGGCTCCAAAAGTGAATCGAATCGATTATTGATATTACAATCACTTTTTCCCAATCTTAAAACGGAGAACCTATCAGAAAGTGATGACACGATGGTGTTGCAAAAAGCATTACTATCACATCAAGGCAAAGTGGATATTCACCACGCTGGGACCGCCATGCGTTTTTTAACAGCCTATTTTGCCACTCAACCTGATGCTTCGGTTGTATTAACCGGTAGCGCACGCATGCAACAACGCCCCATAAAAATATTAGTCGATGCGTTGCGAGGTTTAGGAGCCGAAATAAATTATCTTAAAACAGATGGTTATCCACCTATTTCTATTTCAGGTAAAAAGATTATAAAGCAAAAAATTTCTATTGCCGGAAATGTAAGCAGTCAATATATTTCAGCTTTGTTATTGATAGCACCATCCTTACAAAATGGACTTACAGTACATATTGAAAAATCTGTCACTTCAGCTCCATACCTACATATGACAGTTGCTTTGCTTCAAAAAATTGGAATCCCTTGTAATTTTTCAGAAAACAGCATTGAAGTAAAGCCAGTTTCAGCAATTAAAAACACAGCGATATTAATAGAATCTGATTGGAGTTCAGCATCCTATTTTTATAGTATTGTAGCTCTTTCTGAAGCATCAAACATAACCCTAAGAGGCTATTTTAAAGATAGTTTACAAGGTGATTCTATTTTAGCGACCATTTATGAAACGTTGGGTGTCACCACACAATTTAATGAAAAAGATGCCTCCATCACCCTTTCAAAAAACAACAAACCAATTGCCGACCACGTTTTATTAAATCTTGCAGATGCGCCTGATATTGCACAAACTATTGCCGTTACGTGTTTTGGACTAGGTTTAGGCTGTAAATTAACTGGATTGCATACCTTAAAGATAAAAGAAACAGATAGATTGCTTGCTTTACAAACCGAATTGAAAAAATTAGGAGCTAAAATTTCGGTCAGCAATGATACTTTAGAATTAATGGTTTCAGAAAAAAATAAAGAACACGTAACCATCCAAACCTACAACGATCACCGTATGGCAATGGCTTTCGCGCCTTTAGCTTTAAAAAGAAATATTAAAATTGATGACGCGGGAGTGGTTTCAAAATCGTTTCCAACCTATTGGGAAGACATCCAAAAAGTAGGTATAAACGTCAATTTTAAATAATAATTGCTTATTTACTTGACAACCCCTATGTTGAGGTTGTATATTTGCAGCTTTTCAAGACAAAACACCACTTTTTATGGGAATGAAACTTTCTAATTTCAATTTCGAATTGCCAGAAGAACTTTTGGCAGAATATCCAGCATCTAACCGTGATGAAGCCAGATTAATGGTTTTAAACCGAAAAGAGAAAACCATTGAGCATAAGATGTTTAAAGACCTCATCGACTATTTTGAAGAAGACGATGTAATGGTATTGAACAACACCAAGGTTTTTCCGGCACGATTATTTGGAAACAAAGAAAAAACAGGAGCTCGTATTGAGGTTTTCCTTTTGCGTGAACTAAACCCAGAAACCCGACTTTGGGACGTTTTGGTAGATCCTGCTCGTAAAATAAGAATTGGTAATAAATTATATTTTGGTGATGACGAATCGTTAGTAGCTGAAGTTATAGACAACACTACTTCGCGCGGGCGTACACTTCGATTTTTGTTTGATGGATCGTATGAAGAATTCAGAAATAAATTAACAGAATTAGGCGAAACTCCATTGCCTAAATACATTAAAAGAGATGTAGAACCAGAAGATGCAGATCGTTACCAAACTATCTTTGCTAAAGAAGAAGGGGCCGTTGCTGCACCAACCGCTGGGTTGCACTTTTCAAAACACTTATTGAAGCGCCTTGAAATAAAAGGAATCAACTTTGCCGAAGTTACTTTACACGTTGGCTTAGGAACCTTTAGCCCAGTTGAGGTAGAAGACCTTTCTAAACACAAAATGGACTCTGAAGAAATTGCATTGCCACAAAGCTCTGTTGATACTATTAATAATGGAATTAATAGAAAAAAACGAGTTTGTGCCGTGGGAACAACCGTAATGCGTGCTTTAGAAAGTTCAGTATCCTCAAACAGTATGCTTAATCCGTATGCAGGATGGACTAACAAATTTATTTTCCCTCCATATGATTTCAGTATTGCAAACTGTATGGTAACCAATTTCCATACACCAAAATCAACATTATTGATGATGGTAGCCGCTTTTGCAGGTCATGATTTTGTAAAAGAAGCCTATGCTGAAGCTGTAAAAGAAAAATACAGATTTTACACATATGGTGATGCCATGCTTATCATATAAATAGGTAAACAACTATTTAAACTTTTGAAAAATCCTGATGTAACAATCAGGATTTTTGCTTTTAAAGAGGCTAATGATTTTCTTGTTTCAAAATAAAAAAGTAACTTGTAGTATTGTAGTCGCATCAATATCAATAGTGTATGAAAAAAACTACTTTTTTATTCTTTTTTATTTTTTCTATGTTTACGGTTTTTTCTCAAGAAACTACCGTGAACACCCCTATTAGCTGGAATATAGAAGATACTGATGAGGCGACCACCATCAACCTTCCTCCTCTAGACCTTTTGGCTCTTCATCGTGAAGACAGTATAAACGACCGTGATAAAAGCCTCCCGTGGCGATACGGCATCAAGCGAAGTTTAAAAATAGATGTTCATAAAGACGGTACTGTTACTTATTTAGACAATGGTGATAAATTATGGCGTATTGCAATTAGTTCGCCCAATGCTGTTAATTTGGGTATTAATTTTGATGATTTTTACGTTCCCTCTGGCGCCAAGCTGTTTTTATATAATGACGATAAAACTGATGTATTACTACCATTAACCACAAACCAAAATCGCAACAACCAACAATTGGGTTCTTGGTTTATAAATGGAGACAAAATTTGGTTGGAATATTATGAACCTTCATCTGTAAATGAAGAAGTACTTTTAAATATAAGTAGTATTATACACGGATACCGAATGGGTAAAGTTGAGCGATACATGGATGGAATTCGAGGCTTAAACGATTCTGGAGATTGTAATTACGATGTTAATTGCTCTATAGGAGAAGACTTCGATAGTCAAAAAGATATTCTGAAAAAGGCAGTTGCACTCCTTAATTTAGGAAATGGCTATTTATGCTCCGCTGTTCTTATAAACAATACCAATAAAGACAAAACACCCTATTTACTTACTGGAAATCACTGTCTAGACAATAGCGACCCCGCTTTTTGGTCTGTCAGATTTAACTGGATGAGTCCGAGTCCTATTTGCGGAGAAGATCAACCTAGCACAGATCTTCAGACAAATTTTACTATAAGTGGAGCAGAACTGAAAGCAGCCAACAATATCAGTGATTTTGCCTTAGTAGAATTATACAATGAAGTTCCCTCTTCTTGGGATGTTGCTTTTGCGGGTTGGGACATTACGGACGAACTACCATTATATGAAATAGGCATTCATCACCCCAATGGGGATATTATGAAAATATGTAGAGATAATTCGGGAGCGATACATGAAACTGCCAATGGTACCGAAGTATGGTTAATTGGCGGAGCATCTGTAGGCGAAGGAAAGGGCTGGGAAATAGGAACAACCGAAAGTGGTTCGTCCGGTTCCCCATTATTTAATCAAAACGGAAAAATAATTGGGCAATTATATGCCGGTAATTCTACTTGTGACGGCTTAGAAAACAATAATGAGTATGACATCTACGGAAGATTGGCTGTTTCTTGGGATACCGGATCGACACCTGATAAGCGGCTTAAAGAATGGTTGGATCCTAACGAAACAGGGCAAACCCAACTAGAAACCATACAAAACTTACTGAATGTTCCAGATTTTGATATTACAGGAGAGTTAAAAATTTTTCCCAACCCAGCTTCTGAAACCATCACGGTAATGAACAGCCGCTACCCTAATCTATCGTATCATTTTTATAGCATAACAGGTCAACAAATAAGTCAAGGATCTGTTTCCAGCACCATGAATACCATTTCGGTAGCTAACGCTGCTGAAGGCATGTATTTTTTACAATTGACCGATTTAGACTCTAATTCTAGTATTACCAAAAAGATTATTGTTAGCAGGAGGTAGTTGTTGGTAGTTTTACGTCCAGCATGTAGTATCCAGTCCTTCGGCTTCGCTCAGCACAAGTATTAAAACACAAATACTTCTTAAACATTCCATAAACAAATTTCTATACCTTAATTTTGCGATCTTATGGTTTCAGAAAAAAAAGACATCCGCGCATTATCAAAACAAGAGTTACGTGATTTTTTTGTAAGCATTGGCGATCAAGCCTTTCGAGGCAACCAAGTTTACGAGTGGCTATGGAATAAAGGCATCCATAATTTTGAAGATATGACGAATATCTCAAAAGAAACTCGTACGCATTTAGAGCAAAACTTTGTGATAAACCATATTGAAGTGGACAGCTTGCAAAAAAGCAACGATGGCACCATTAAAAATGCCGTTAAATTGCACGATGGGTTTGTTGTAGAGTCGGTATTAATCCCGACTAAATCAAGAACAACAGCTTGTGTTTCTTCACAAGTTGGTTGCAGTTTGGATTGTAAATTTTGTGCCACGTCTCGATTAAAACGCATGCGGAATTTAAATCCCGATGAAATTTTTGATCAAGTGGTTGCAATTCACAAAGAAAGTTTACTCTACCACGACAAACCACTCTCTAACATTGTATATATGGGAATGGGCGAACCATTGATGAACTATAAAAACGTCTTAGAGTCCGTTAAAATGATAACTTCTGAAGAAGGCTTAGGCATGTCACCTAAACGAATCACGCTTTCCACATCGGGTGTTCCTAAAATGATAAAAAAACTGGCCGATGACGAGGTTAAATTCAACCTGGCCGTTTCCTTACATTCTGCTATTCAGGAAACGCGAGAACAGATTATGCCATTTGCTAAAAGCTTTACGTTACCAGACCTGCGCGAATCGCTAGAATATTGGTATGCCAAAACAAACCGTCGCATTACCTACGAATATATAGTTTGGAACAATATAAATGATACCGAAAAAGACGTAGATGCCTTGGTACAGTTTTGCCAATCGGTTCCTTGTAAAATTAATTTGATTGAGTATAACCCGATTGATGATGGGGAGTTTCAACAAGCTGCAAACTCGGCACTCGATATGTATATTAATAAACTAGAAAAAAACAAGATCCCCGTTACGGTACGTAGAAGCCGCGGAAAAGATATTGACGCCGCTTGTGGGCAATTGGCTAATAAAAGCTAATTTATTTATATACTTTCATTTAAAATAGGAAGTCTTTCTCCATTAAAAGGAGGTTGGTCAATTGAATATCGTGAACTTTTAAAAATCCTCTTATCTTCTGATGGAAGTGTATATTCCCATACAACATTGCTCTCGCTATCAATTTCAATTAGTAAGCCTTTCGTACCTGAAGTGATTAAAGTATTTCCGTTTTGCAATCGATTTGCTCCAGATAAAATAGGAGAGTTTATTTCTGTATTAACGTAAGACCACGCTACATGCAGTGGATTGTTATTTACATTTGGTTGTAAGTTGTACATACCATCGGCCTGTTGGGAAATTTTAACTTCATCTACTGATGATAGATGTTCAAATTTTTCATTATTAAAAACTAAAAAATTTCCTGAGTTGTTTGGTTTATTAGCGATATAAGTAACATCATGCTGCCCGAACAATTTTTGGTTTTCATCAGTACCCGTTTTGTATGCTTTAGGATTACCCCATCTGTATAAAAAATCACCTCCCTTATTATATTGCCCCCCAGTATGAGAAGCTGCTTCTTGAGTGCTAGTAGAGTGGTCAATAATAAAGAACTCGTTAAACCTTCTACTACTGAAGACAATTTGATTAAATTCTTCTATATAAGATAGAGAATTTACATGGTTGAAATTGGCTTCACCATTAGAGTAATTAATATCTGCTAATTCAGGGTGCTCAGATACTATACCAAAATTTTCTTTTAAATTATCAAAATCTTGAATTAAATGGTCCCAAATAGACCATTGCCAAATTATCTCGGCATTGTTATTCCCAAGAGGTTTTACTTCTATAATTCTATCAGGCCATACTTCTCTATTAAAAAGTAAATTAGGGTCCCTCCCATTCCTAATGGCTTCCTCTGAAGTCTTCCTATCCCAAACTGAAGCTAAAATATTTCCATTCGGAAGAATTTCTATATCATGATGCATACTATATTCAGATGTACTATATTCCCAATTCCAAATTTTTCGACCTTCAAAATTAAAAATTTCAATCCCACCAGTTGTTCCAGCAAAGGAAAAAGTATGATTAGGAACTATGTATGATCTTACTAAGTTACCTTCTTCAGTTAAATAGTTTGCTATCCCTCTATTTTCTGATTCCCACTTTTTAACAACAAACCCTTCCATATTAATTAAATAGATGTTATTCGATGATAATGGAGCAATTAAGGTGTATCCTTCATAAAAGGAATTACTGTTATAAATAGTTATATCCTTATTAAGAACTACCTCTTGCTCTTCAATTTCAGGTAAAGCAACAGAGTCATCCTTTTTACAGGAAAAAAAAAGAAAGCATGAAAAAAAAATTAAAGATATAGGGAATGAAAGCTTCATAAGAATTACTGTAAATTAAAAAAAGCACTTAAAGATTAACCTTAAGTGCTTTAAATACAAATCTAAAAAAATTTATTTCTTAACTATTTTGAAAGATTTTTTAGCTCCTTCAATAGTAACTGTAGCAATATACACACCAGAGTTTAAAGAAGCAATATTAACTACTTCACTAGTGTTAGAAAGTTTTTTAGAGATAACTTCTTGTCCTAAAACATTGTATAAGTTTACGTTTTCAAAAGCTCTATCTGCAGAAATATTTAAATTGCTGTTGTCAACAAAATATTCAAATCCATTGAAGGTTTCTTCATTAACTCCTAATACATCAGAAGTTACTTTGAAATCATCCATTACAAATCCAAATTGATCTTGACTCACTACATTTATAGCTATATATACAGTTTCTCCAGCTAAGAAATCTAAATCAAAGCTAAAATCTGTATACTCAATAGCAGGAGCTTGTAAATCGCTTGCTAAAAAAGAAAAATCACCTGGCTCAGTACCAGTAGTCGATACACCTACATTAAACCTTTCATCAGAGTAAGTGGCATCGGCCGCTTTAGCCCAAAACTCAACTGTGTTTCCTGATGCTCCTAATTCGATAGCCGGAGAGATTATCCAATCATCGTTAAATTGAGCTCCATCAGGTACAGCAGCAAAACATGCCATTGCCTTTTCTCCACTTCTAGCACTCCAATCAGAATCAGCACTTGGCTCTAACGGCGGATCAGTAGCTAGTGAGTTAAAAACAATAAACGAACCTGTGTATCCCGAGTTATCATAAGTTATACCAGTAAACCCATAAGTTGGCAAACCATCTACATCTACTAAAGTATAATCCCCAACATCTTCAATGATAAAGTTATCGTAACTTTCAAAGTCATCTTCAAATAAAACTGTCTGCGCATTCATAGCAAAAGCAGCAAAAAAAGCTGCCAATAAAGTAATTTTTTTCATAATAAATATAGTTTTGTTTAATTAAGCTACTAAACTACATAAAAGTATTATTCAACACAACTATATTCTCTCTTTTTAACTTATTTTTGAAGCACCAATGAAAATCGTTTCCCAAATAAAACTTCCCATTGAGACCGAAATGGAGCTTTTTGAAAAAAAGTTCTCGGGAGCCATGTCATCAAAAGTTGCACTACTCAATCGCATTACCCATTATGTAGTAAACCGCAAAGGGAAACAAATGCGACCTATGTTCGTTTTTCTCATTGCAAAGATGACGGGCAACGGTATAGTGGAAGAGCGAACCTATCGTGGGGCTTCGGTTATTGAGCTTATTCATACTGCAACTTTGGTACACGATGACGTAGTGGACGACAGCAATCGCCGTAGGGGTTTCTTTTCCATTAATGCGCTTTGGAAAAACAAGATTGCTGTTTTAGTTGGTGATTACCTACTCTCAAAAGGGTTATTGCTTTCTATTGATCACGAAGATTTCGATTTGCTTAAAATCATATCGGTAGCCGTTCGTGAAATGAGCGAGGGCGAACTGCTTCAAATTGAAAAAGCCCGACGGCTCGATATTACCGAAGCCATTTATTTTGATATTATCCGCCAAAAAACAGCTACACTCATTGCTGCTTGTTGTGCTATGGGAGCGCAATCTGTAAATGCACCCAAAGAAGAAGTAGAAGCCATGCGTGAGTTTGGTGAGTTAATCGGGATTGCTTTTCAAATAAAAGACGATCTCTTTGATTATGGAGAAGAAAAGATAGGCAAACCCACCGGGATTGATATTAAAGAGCAAAAAATGACGCTTCCTTTAATTTACACGTTAAATACGGTTCCGCCCAAAGATAAACGGTGGATTATCAATTCAGTAAAAAACCATAATAAGGACAAAAAAAGAGTAAAGCAAGTCATTGCTTTTGTTAAAGATTCTGGCGGTCTTGAATATGCTGTTTCAAAAATGAAAGACTATCAGCAACGTGCGCTGCAAATTCTTCAGGAATATCCAAAATCACCTTATAAAGACTCGTTAGAATTGATGGTGAATTATGTGATAGAACGGAAAAAATAGGTTTTTGATACTACTCCTTTTTATAAATATCCTTTCGGTATCCGTCGTCTTCCCCTTCTAAAATCTGCAAATAGCTTTTATAACGAGACCACGCAATTTCTTGATTCTCCAAGGCATCTTTTATCGCGCATTGAGGTTCATTTATATGAAGACAATTATTGAATTTACATTCTTGCTTACGTTCAAAAAATTCTGGAAAATAGTCACCCAGCTCTTCTTTATTTATTTCAACTACACCAAACCCACGAATTCCGGGTGTATCAATAATTTGAGCCCCGAAAGATAGATCGTACATTTCAGCAAAAGTAGTGGTATGTTGCCCTTGTTGGTGTTGTTCAGATATTTCAGCAGTTTTTATATCAAGGTTAGTTTCAATAGCATTAACTAACGTAGATTTTCCTGTACCACTGTGACCTGAAAACACACTCACCTTATCTTGCATTACTGCTTTTACCTTATCTACATTTTTTCCAGTTTTTGCCGAAATGCCAATACATTCATAACCAATATCTCTATATAAAGCAGCAAGATATTTTATTTCTAGTAACTCGTCTTCATTGTACAAATCTATTTTGTTGAAAAGCAAAACAGCCTTAACATGATACGCTTCGGCTGTAATTAAAAAACGATCTATAAACGTGGTGAACGTGGGTGGGTTGTTAAAAGTTACTAACAAAAAGGCAACATCGATATTCGCAGCAATAATATGAGTCTGTTTAGAAAGGTTGACAGATTTTCTGATAATATAATTATCGCGCGATTCAATTTTATGAATAACACCAACGGTTTCGTCGCCTTTTGTCTCTATTTTGAAAACGACATGATCACCAACAGCCACAGGATTTGTACTCTTTATACCTCCTATTCTAAATTTCCCTTTTATACGGCATTGATAAAAATCACCCTGCTGAGATTTTACAGTGTACCAACTTCCAGTAGATTTATAGACAGTGCCTTTCATGGGTACAAAAGTCAGAAAATTAATTGGAAGTTATTGTTTATTGAATATTTTCTTTTGGTGGCCAATAGACTCTTGGTGAATAGCCTTATATAAGCGTAAAACAAACTCTTCACTAAGTTTGTTATGTTCTCCGGCTAAAATCATCCTACCTAAAATTTCGTTCCATCGTTTTACTTGTAGAATAGCAACATTATGGTCTTTTTTAAGTTCTCCTATATTATCTGCAATTTTCATCCGTTTACCCATCATTTGCACAATTTTATCATCAATCACATCTATTTGCGCTCTTAATTTGCTCAATTCATTGTTAAAAGCGACCTTATCGTCTCCTTTTTTACGAATACGAAGATCGACCGTCATTTGATCTAATGTTTGCGGTGTAATTTGCTGCTTGGCGTCGCTCCAAGCATTATCGGGGTCGTAATGTGTTTCGATCATCAAACCATCGTAGTTTAAATCTAATGCTGTTTGGCATAATTCAAAAATAATATCTCGCCTGCCAGCAATATGTGAAGGATCTAAAATCAACGGTAAATCTGGAAACTGATTTTGAAGATCAATAGGTATTTGCCACTCGGGATTGTTTCGGTATTTAGTTTTTTCATAAGTAGAAAAACCTCGGTGAATCACTCCTAAATTTTGAATATCTGCACTGTAAAAACGCTCTACTGCACCTAACCAAAGTGCTAAATCTGGATTTACAGGATTTTTAATTAACACCGTTTTATCGGTTCCTTGCAATGCATCTGCTATTTCTTGAACCACGAAAGGAGAAACGGTGGTCCTGGCACCGATCCATAATATATCAATATCGTGCTTTAATGCCAAATCTACATGATTTGCATTCGCTACTTCGGTGGTGGTCAACATACCTGTTTGGTCCTTCGCTTCTTGAAGCCATTTCAGTCCTAAGGCTCCAACGCCTTCAAAGTTTCCCGGCCGTGTTCTCGGTTTCCATATTCCAGCGCGGAGTACGGTAGTATCAGTATCTTTTAACTGATGTGCTATTTTTAATACTTGTTCTTGGGTTTCGGCACTACAAGGACCTGCAATGACCAATGGATGATCAAGTCCAAATGCATCTAACCAATTGCGTAGTTTTTTGCTGTTTTGCATAGTTTAAAAATAAAAAAAGCCCCATAATGGGACTTTTATATATAAATTATATTAAGTACAATAATCCCGATAGGTTACAGTTTAAAGAGATGCCACCAATAAAGAGAGTGATTGTACATACGTGTTTTTGTTTGGGGCTAAAGTAGCTAATAAATAATCATTTTAAAAAGGTTTTATATAAATTTTAAATCTTTCACAGCAATAAATTTATGTAATTTTGTTTTTAAAGATATATGTCAATAAGCGTTTCAAATATTACCAAAAACTACGGCGAACAAAAAGCGCTCAACAATGTCTCTTTTGATATTTCAGCAGGGGAAATTGTAGGATTTTTAGGTCCAAATGGTGCTGGAAAATCTACGATGATGAAAATATTGACAACCTATCTCCCTGCTTCGGAAGGAATAGCTACGGTTAATGGATTTAACGTTTCAGAAAAAGATCATGACATTCAAAAAAGCGTAGGTTATCTGCCGGAACACAATCCATTGTATTTAGATATGTATGTACGAGAGTTTTTAAACTTTCAAGCTGAAATATACAATACACCAAAAAGTGAAATAGAGCGTATTATTGAACGTACCGGCCTTCTACCCGAGGCAAATAAAAAAATACAGCAACTATCTAAAGGGTACCGACAACGGGTTGGTATTGCCAGTGCACTGTTACACAATCCCGAAGTACTTATTCTCGATGAACCCACTACTGGACTGGATCCAAATCAGTTAATTGAAATACGGGAATTGATAAAAAGCATTGGAAAAGAAAAAACCGTTCTGCTGTCTACTCATATTATGCAAGAAGTAGAAGCAATTTGCGATCGCGTAATTATCATCAATAAAGGTGAAATTGTACTGGACAAGAAACTAAGTGAACTACAGTCTGGTCAACAACAAATTGTGGAGGTGGAGTTTGATTACCGAGTTGAAACGGTTGCCTTACAACAAATACCCAATGTTACAAAAGTTGAAAACCCTGGCGGCTATTTTATTTATAACATCTATTTTTCTTCGGAAAAAGATATGCGAAGCTCTGTGTTTGACTTTGCCCACGATAATGGGTTAAAGATTCTTCAACTTCATCAGAAAAACACAACCTTAGAAAAGCTCTTTGTAGATCTTACTGCTCATCAAAAATAAGTTGTCCTCTATATAACGCTTCTACCTCAACAATGGGAGGACGGTTTTTTGCTACTATATCTCCTAGGCTCACTATTTTCCCACGAATAGCTTCTTGAGGGTTTACAATCATTTCCTGTGTACCGCGATGAAAAACGGTTAATTGATCAATTAAGAGGTTTGCCGCCTGTATACGCACATCTCCAGCATAAATGCCAAAGTTAGCTTTATCTGCAGTCCCAGTAAGGAAAAAATTGGATAGGCCATTGGCTACTATTTGCAAGTTTTCAACTTGAAGATCGAGCTTAAAATCTCCATCAATATGGTATTCGTCTTCATTTTCTTGATCTTCACTAATCAAGGTTAAATTAGAGAATGATAATGTGCCTATACCCTCCACAGCTAACCCCGAACTGTTTCTTATCATGTTAATGTTTGGGGTGGTTACATATACTTTTGTCAATCCGTAATCGCGTACTAAGTTGCAGCCATTATTATTGTAGAGGTTTAACACACCATCTTCCACTTGTACTTCAATATCGTTTAAAAGGTTTTCACCGGTTTCAACAACAACCTTTTGTGTATCACCTTGTTTTATAAAAAGCTGCGTGCGTTCCCAAACAATAATTTGGCTAAATGCTTCAACAGTAAACTCTTCTTGAATTATATCTCCGGAAGCTTGAAAACAGTTCAAACCTTTATCGGAATCACACCCAAAAAAGGCTAATAATAAAATTATAAAGATCGATTTTTTCATATTCTGGATCATTTCAGTAATCATTATAAACGGATACCTACTCCAAATTCAACCCCTTCGGCCTTCGCCCAATGGGCTTTTACGGTTACTGAGGCAAAAATTTTATCATTATAAAAATATCGTTTTAGGCCAAGTCGATTATATACTCTATTTTCAAAATCAAATGGATAATAAACATAATAACCTAATTGAGATACAAAGGCTACTTTATTGAAACGAAGTTCGTGCCCTATAAACAGTCCAACTCGTTTATAATCTTCATCTCCGCTAAGGTTATCTTCTGGATATGCAATAGAGCGGTAATATATTAATTCTTTAAAAAAATCAGCAAAGAATACATCTACACCTGCTTGCAATGTACTTTTATAGTTAATGCGCTTATCTACAAATGCCGAAGCCACATAAAATGGATACTGCCCTTGGCCCACGACATCGCTTTCATTCCAACCAAAGCGGAATACAAAATTATACTTTAGTTTTTCGGCGTGGGAAGAGCTTGGTGGATCGTCTTTTATAATATACTCTGGAAATTTTTCGTGATCGAACAAATAGCTAAGTCCAACATTAAATGCCCATGTATTTGTACTATTATTTGGTGCTCGTAAATTAGCATTAGAGTAATGGATTATACCAAACCCTGCCTGGAATCCAATTCCTTTATACACGTTTTCTTGAACATAATTGGCTTTTAAAAACGTGCTACTTAAAAAACGCGTTCCATAAGCGTTATTAATAAAGTTAGTTTCTGGATCATATGGATCGCTGGCGTAAGCAATACCTTGGCCCAAACGTATGACAAGGTTTCTATTAAAAAAATACCAATTGTAATGACCATACAAGCCAATGTTTTCGCCTAAATATTCATTTTTTAAGTTTTGATAAGCTAAAGTAAAACCCCAATCCGGATACTGATAACGGCGTTCCCATTCATTAAATCCGTAGGTTTTTCTATTATAAGATAGAATAAAACCTCTTGGATGCCCTGTAATTAAATGTGAGATATCGGGATTGTGCTCTAAAATACTACCGTAAAAGTAATCTGCTTCTAAAGAGAAGGTTTTTTGTTCTTTTTCTTGTGAAAAGACACTGAAGGTAAACAGAATAACTATAAGTACGGAAAGTTGTTGTTTCATATTTTCAGACAAGGCATAAATATACATTAATCCTTAAAGATTAAACGACCTGTGAACAACTCTTCTACATCTATTTCTGAAGGCCTGTTTACCGAAATAACGTCACCCGTGCCTTGGATAACTCCCGATATTTTATCTATAGGACTGACTATCATTTTATTGGCACTTCTCTGTCTAATTTTCAAAGTATCAATGCTGAAATCTTCACCTTCAAATCTTGGAAATTCATCACTAAATACCAAATTTGCTTGCTGTGTAGTTCCTGAAATATAAAAAACACTTTGCCCGTTTGCCGAAACTACAAAATTTTCACATTTAAGATTTAGATAGAAATCACCACTTTTACGAACATCCTCTATACTTCCTGAGCTATTACTAGTTAGCGTAAGCTTTGGAAAAACCAATACTCCTTCACTAGAAACATCGCGAGACGAAGCGTTTCTTATTTCTGAAATATTTGGCGTGGTTACAATAGCTTGAACATTGTCATAATCGCGTACCAAATTGCAAGTGTTGTTATTTCGTATCACCAACGTTTTATTTTCTATACTTACGGAAATATCGGAAAGTAAGTTTTCCCCGGTCTTAATTAATACTTGTTGAGTAGTCCCTTGTTTTAGTTGTAGAGCGACATCGGTTTCTATCCTTATTTTACTGAAATCGTCTACAGAAAACTCTTCAGTGACAATGTCACCAACAGTTTGAAAGCAACCTGGAGCATTCTCCGAATTGCAAGAAACCACTAGCAGATACAGAAAGATTATATAAATTGATTTTTTCATTGTTTATATTCTAAATCCGATTCCAAATTCAACTCCTTCTACTTTGGCGCCGTGCGATTTTAAAGTAGTTGCTCCAAAAATAGAGTCTGTGAGATAATATTTTAAACCTGCCCTAATGTATGTTCTTCCTTCAAAATCGTATGGATAATAGGCATAATAGCCAAACTGAGAAACAACGGCCAATTTATTTAATGTAAGTTCGTGACCTACAAAAACACCAACACGCTTATAATCTTCCTCGCCAGTTAAAGACCTATCAAGTTGAGAAGCCACTAAATAATCTATTTGTTTTTCTAAAAATTCTGAAAAAAACACGTCTGCCCCTACTTGAAATTTACTTTTATAACTTATCCTCTTGTCCAAAAAAGTAGAAACCACTAAAAAAGGATGTTGACCTAACCCTACATAATCACTTTCATTAATTCCACTTCGTAACACGAGGTTAAACTTTATCGGTTCTGTAACCTTTTCACCTATAACATCAGTTATATATTCAGGGTCTTCTGTTTTAAATTCATATTGCAATCCAAGATTGAATGTAAATGAATTGGTGCTAGAATTGGGAGCTCTAAAATTTCCGTTAGAATAATGCACTAATGCCAAACCTGCCTGTAATCCAATATTTTTAAATATATTTTGTTTGTTGTAATTAAGCAATAAATAGGTTGAGCTTAAAAAATCACTTCCGTAGGCATTATTTTTAAAATTCGTTTCTAAATCAAACGGATTGGTATTGTAGGCAATCCCTTGCCCTATCCTAAAAACAATGTTTCGTTTTAAAAAGTAGAAATTAAAGTGACCGTAGAGACCATAATTTTCACCAAGTGTTTCATTACCTGGATTCTGGTGCACAAAAGACAAACCCCAATCGGGATAATTGTATTCGCGATGCCAGCGTTTTGAACCAAATGTTTTTTTATTGTACCCTAAAATAACCCCCTGAGGATGATTTGTCACTAAGTGAGCAATATCCTTATTATGCCGAACAATGGTGCCGTAAAAATAATTGGCATCTATAAAAAAGCCCGGACGTGTTTCTTCTTGTGAAAAGAGAAAAAGTGGGGTAAAAAGAAACGCTATAAGTAGGTTTTTATTCATCGACGGCAAAGTAACGCAATTTTTCACTTTTAAAAGGGTAGGTTTTTTAAATCTACATTTCCGCCAGAGATAATTATCCCAATTTTTTTATTTTCAAAAATTGTTTTCTTCCGAAGCACCGCAGCCAGTGGAACTGCCGAGGAAGGTTCTACTACTATTTTCATACGCTCCCAAATTAAACGCATAGCATTTATTATTTCCGTTTCTTCAACACGTATAATTTCAGTAACCAATTTATTGATAATGGGAAAGTTTTTGTCACCTAAGTTAGTACGTAAACCATCAGCAATAGTGTTTGCGGTTTCATTGGTTTCAATTTTTCCGGTTTGCAATGAACGCCACGCATCGTCAGCTTCGTATGGTTCACCGCCTATTACTCGGCATTTTTCAGCTCCGTAATGAGCAGCCAATGCTGTTCCAGCAATCAATCCGCCGCCACCTACTGGAGTAAGGATGTAATCTAAATCTTGATGTTTACTCAACAGCTCCATCGCCGCGGTGCCCTGTCCTAAAATTACATCTGTGTTGTTAGAAGGATGAATAAAGGTCGCTCCTGTTTCTTTTTGAATTCGGTTTGCTTCCTTTTCACGGGCGTCTAGGGTTGGTTCAGATTCGGTGATTATCCCCCCATATTCCAGCACCGCATCTTTCTTAACTTGTGGAGCGTTTGAAGGCATAACGATATAGGCTTTTACGTTCAAGTTTTTCGCCGCCAAAGATAACGCTTGTGCAAAATTTCCAGAGGAATGTGTCACTACACCTGCCTGCTTTTGAGCTTCAGACAATTGCTGAATAGCGTTAATAGCACCACGCATTTTAAAAGCACCCATTTTCTGAAAGTTTTCACACTTAAAATACAGTTTGGCTTCAGCCAAATTGTTTAATAAAGATGATGTGAGTACAGGCGTTTGGTGAACAAAAGGTTTGACTCTAGTATAGGTAGCAACAACTTCTTCTTTAGATGGAATCATATGATAGTATTTCTGAAAAGGGAAAATAGCATATTTTTTTCAGAATCACCTCTAGAAACCACTTTGAAGTTAACCTTGTAAATGAATGCCGCACTCTCTATTTTCAAGTGCTTTTACAGGATCGTAATAATCAAATTCTGCTGGAAGATTATGTTTCTTCATATAGTCTAACATCTGAGCATCTGTAAAATGATAAAAAGGACATACTTTTAAAATACCATCTTCGGTAAAACTTAAGATATCAATCGATTTTCGATAATCCGTTTGATGTTTTCTAAGGTTGGTAAACCAAACATCTGGTTTGTATTTTACCAATGCTTCTTGAAAGGGTTCTAACTTCACCATTTCTGAAAAAAATTCATGTTTTGGATTATCAATGGTAGGTTCGCCAATCATACTCTCTATAAACGCGGTGGTATACTTCGGGGTGAAAATTTCAATGTTTAAGTGCAAACTTTCAATTAAAGAATTAGCATGATTATATGTGGCATTTGTATTATAACCCGTATCGCACCAAACAACTTGTAAATCTTTTTGTTGCTGTATTACGGCATACAACAAGGCTGCAGAATAAGGGCCAAAACTAGTAGTAAGCCAAGGGTTTTCGGAAAATTGTAATGCAAAATTTATAATTTCCGAAGGTTGTTCGTACCGTAAATTTTGATTAAAAAATTGTATGTTTTTTGAAGAAATATTTTTCATAATCCTTTTTACCCTATGGGATTAGTAGATTTTACAAATATAAAGCTTTTTAATTTATAATTAAGCACCATTATGCTCTTATAATAATATCCTCAACGGTGGTGTTTTCGAAAATTTTCAGGGTGTTGTCCCGTACTTGAATCATTAATTTATGTACCGAACATGTATCTTCATCAGGGCAGTCATCACACTTTTCATAGAAATTCAAACTCACACAAGGCACCATTGCGATTGGGCCTTCCAATATTCTGTAAACTTCCGCAACTTTTATTTCAGCTGCTTCTTTCAGTAGATAATAACCGCCACCTTTTCCTTTTTTAGAACCTAAAAAACCAGCCTTACGCATACTAAGCAATATACTTTCCAGAAATTTTTGAGAAATATTTTCTGATTCAGCAATTACAGAAATAGGCACAGGTTCATCTTCTTCACGCTTTGCAAGAAAGGTAAGAGCTTTAATTCCGTATTTGGTTTTTCGAGATAACATTTTATATGAAATATAATAAAAAACTATAAAATTATCATAATTTATATTGTACACATAGATTTTTAAAAAAGATTTGAAGCGATTTTTCTAATATTATCACTTTTTCCCATTGAATAATAGTGCAAAAAAGGAATATCGCTTTTAATTAACTCCTTACTTTGGGCAATGCACCATTCTACACCTACCTGACGCACAGCTTTATTATCCTTACATTTTAATATTTGTTTTGTAAGTGCTTCTGGTAAATCAACATGAAACCGATGTGGCAATATAGTAAGTTGTTTTTTTGTTGAAATAGGTTTCAACCCTGGAATAATAGGGACAGTAATTCCATTTTTTCGACATGCTGCTACAAATTCAAAAAACTTTGCATTGTCAAAAAACAGTTGTGTAACAATGTAGGATGCCCCTTTCTCTATTTTTTTCTTTAAATAGGCAATATCACTTTGTAGACTTGGGGCCTCCATATGTTTTTCAGGATACCCTGCAACGCCTACACAAAAATCAGTTTTTGATTGGTTTACCGTTTCACCGTCTAAGTACCTCCCTTTATTTAACTGTATAACTTGATCTACAAGTCCTTCAGCATAACAATGTCCGTCTTTTTCGGGTTTAAAATATACTTCAGATTTCACCGCATCACCTCTTAGAGCCATGACGTTGTCTATTCCTAAAAAGTCCAAATCGATTAAAAAGTTCTCTGTATCCTCTTTGGTAAACCCGCCACACAATACATGCGGTATAGCATCTACTTTATATTTATTTTGAATCGCAGCACAAATACCAACCGTACCAGGACGTTTTCGGACTATCTTTTTTTGCAATAATCCGTTTTCCATTTCTTTATAAATATACTCCTCCCGATGATATGTTACATCTATAAATGGTGGTTTGAATTCCATTAGCGGATCAATACTATCAAAAACAGATTGAATATTTCTACCTTTTAATGGTGGTAATATTTCAAATGAAAACTGTGTGTTTCCGTTTTTGTTTTCTATGTGTTCTGTTACTTTCATGAGTCTGCTCTATTCGATTTTAACCAGTTTTCAGCTTTTTCAACTGGAATATTTTTCCGCTTTGCAAAATCGTTTACTTGATCGTTTTTGATTTTCCCCACTCCAAAATACCGTGCTTCAGGGTTGGCAAAATAATAGCCGGATACCGATGCTGCAGGCCACATCGCCAAACTTTCGGTAAGTTGGACGCCTATCGTTTCTTCTACTTTTAAAAGTTGCCAGATGGTTTCTTTTTCCAAATGATCGGGGCACGCTGGATAACCCGGTGCAGGACGAATACCTTTATAGGTTTCTTTAATCAACTCTTCATTGGTTAAGGTTTCGTTTTTTGAATATCCCCAATGTTCTTTCCGAACTTTCTCGTGTAAATATTCAGCAAACGCTTCGGCAAGACGATCGGCCAATGCTTTTATCATAATAGCGTTGTAATCGTCTAAAGCTGTTCTGTATTTTTCTGCTTCTTCGTGTGCACCAAATCCAGCTGAAACACAGAAACAGCCTACGTAATCTTGCCTTTTACTTTCTTTAGGGGCTATAAAATCTGCCAACGCAATGTTTGGTCTTCCTTTGGCTTTTTTACTTTGTTGACGCAACGTTCTAAAGTACGTAGTTTCTTTTTTTCCTTCGGAAGAATAACTAACTTGAATATCATCGTCATTGATCGTATTGGCTTCAAACAGACCAAAAATAGCTTTGCCTTCTAGTATCTTTTCACAAAAGATTTTCTGAAGCATTTCTTGTGCATCATTATACAATTCAGTGGCTTGAACACCGACCACCTCATCTTTTAAGATTGCCGGAAATTTGCCGTGTAAATCCCAACTTCGGAAAAAAGGCGTCCAATCTATATACATTTCAAGCTTGGAAAGATCAAAATTTTCTAGTGTCTGTACGCCCAATTCTTTAGGTTTTACAATTTCAGAAGTGTTCCAATCTATTTTAAATTTATTCTTCCTTATTTCATCTACAGGAAGATACGTTTTCGTTTTTTGACGTTTCAGAAACGCTTCCCTAAAAGAAGCATATTCAGTTTTTAAATTGTTTTTATAATCTATAGCTGTTTCCTTTTGCAACAAATCGCCCACCACGGTTACCGCCCTAGACGCATCATTTACATGAATCACAGCATTTTCATATTGGGTATCAATCTTTACAGCGGTGTGTATCCTGCTCGTGGTGGCTCCGCCAATAAGTAATGGAACGGTAAAGTTTTGTCGCTGCATTTCTGAAGCCAGAAAAGCCATTTCGTCCAATGAAGGTGTAATGAGACCACTTAAACCAATAGCATCTACGTTGTGTTTTTTAGCTTCGCTTATAATTTTATCGGGCGGTACCATAACACCTAAATCTATTATTTCATAATTGTTGCAGGCCAAGACTACGCCAACGATATTTTTACCAATGTCGTGAACATCGCCTTTAACCGTAGCTAATAAAATTTTACCCTTTGCGTAGTCATCTGTACCATCTTTTTCTTCTTCAATAAACGGCAACAAGTACGCAACGGCTTTTTTCATTACCCGCGCGGACTTTACCACTTGAGGCAAAAACATTTTTCCACTGCCAAAAAGATTGCCCACAACATTCATTCCCGTCATTAAATGGCCTTCAATTACTTTAATTGGTTTGGATACACTTTTTCGAGCTTCTTCTACATCACTAACAATATAGGTGTCTATCCCTTTTACCAAGGCGTGGGTAATTTTCTCCTGAAGTGATTGCTCACGCCATGAAAGATCCACTTCTTGTTTTTTGGATGTTCCTTTCACGGTTTCAGCAAAACTCAATAAACGCTCTGTGGCATCATCGCGTCTATCAAGAATGACATCTTCTACACGCTGCAACAAATCTCTTGGAATATTATCATACACTTCCAACAAGGCGGGGTTTACAATACCAATGTTCATTCCGGCATCGATGGCGTGATATAGAAACACAGAGTGCATGGCTTCTCTTACAGGATTATTTCCTCTAAAACTAAATGAAACATTGCTTACGCCTCCACTAATACTGCAATGTGGTAAGTTTTGTTTCACCCAGCGTGTTGCTTCAATAAAATGAATGGCATTTTTTCTATGTTCGTCCATTCCAGTGGCAACGGGAAATATGTTTAAATCGAAGATGATGTCTTCTGCCGGAAATTGAACGATATTCACCAGCAGTTCATACGATCGTTTTGCAATTTCAATGCGGCGTTCGTAAGTGTCTGCTTGCCCATTTTCATCAAAAGCCATAATAATTACTGCGGCGCCGTAGCGTTTTATTAACGTTGCTTGTTCAATAAAGGTTTTTTCGCCCTCCTTTAAGCTAATGGAATTCACGATACATTTGCCTTGCACCACTTGCAGTCCGGCTTCGATAATCTCCCATTTTGAACTATCTATCATAATGGGAACCCTCGCAATATCAGGTTCTGCCATAACAAGATTGAGGAATTTGACCATCGCCTGTACCCCATCTATGAGGCCATCGTCCATATTCACATCGATAATTTGCGCACCACCCTCTACTTGATGCCTAGCAATAGTTAGCGCTTCATCGTACTTATCTTCATTAATCAATCGTAAAAATTTACGCGACCCAGCCACATTGGTTCGTTCTCCTACATTGATAAAATTACTTTCTGGTGTGATTACCAAAGGTTCTAACCCGGAAAGTTTCAACTGTTTTGTAATTGGCTTTGTCGCAATTCCCTCCATAATTAAGCCGTTTGTAGATTATTGAAAGGTCTTGGTTGATATGTTGAAGCTACGGCTGCAATTGCTTTAATATGTTCGGGCGTGGTACCACAACACCCACCAACAATATTGACCAATTTTTTATCTAAATACTCTTTGATGTAGGAAGCCATTTCCTCGGGACTTTGGTCGTATTCCCCAAAAGCATTCGGTAGTCCTGCATTAGGATGGGCAGAAGTTGCCGCATGAGTTTGTTTTGAAATCACTTCCAGATGAGGCAATAATTGCTCAGCCCCTAACGCGCAATTAAAACCAACACTCAACAACGGAATATGCGAAATGGATATTAAGAATGCTTCGCCAGTTTGACCGGACAAGGTTCGCCCAGAAGCATCGGTTATCGTTCCACTTACCATAATGGGAACGTCGATATTTCGTTCGGTTTTTACTTCTTCAATAGCAAATAAGGCTGCTTTGGCGTTTAGCGTATCAAATACCGTTTCGACCAAGAGAATATCTGCTCCTCCATCTAATAAGCCCTCGGTTTGTTGTTTGTAGGCAATTCGAAGTTCGTCAAAAGAAATCGCCCTGAAACCGGGATCGTTTACATCGGGTGACATGCTTGCCGTTTTATTAGTTGGTCCAATAGAACCAGCTACAAATCTGGGTTTATCAGGATTCGCCTTTGTAATTTCATCGGCTACGGTTTTGGCAATTTTAGCAGACTCATAATTTAATTCATATACCAAATCTTCCATTTCATAATCGGCCATGGCAATGGTGGTTGATGAAAATGTATTGGTTTCCACGATATCGGCTCCGGCTTCGAAATACTTTCTATGTATTTCGGTTATGGCTTGAGGCTGGGTCAATGACAGTAAATCGTTATTTCCTTTTACTGAAATATGAAAATCTTTAAACCGCTCGCCACGGAAATCTTCTTCAGAAAAATTATACTGCTGAAGCATTGTACCCATGGCACCATCCAATATTAAAATACGGTCTTTTAATGCTTTTACCAACGTGCTCATAACTTGATTTTTTGAAGTGCTTGCTCTATATCTGAAATAATATCTGTTATATGTTCCAACCCTACTGAAATACGAACCAGACCATCGGTTATACCAGTTTCTTGTCTGTCTTCTTCAGAAAGCTTGCTATGTGTTGTTGAAGCGGGATGCGTCGCTATGGTTCGGGTATCGCCCAAGTTGGCCGAGAGCGAACACATTTTCAAATTATTTAAAAACTGTCTGCCAGCGTCAATGCCTCCTTTTAATTCGATGCTCACGATGGTTCCACCTTTCTTCATTTGCTTTTTTGCAATTTCATATTGTGGATGCGACGGAAGAAAAGGATACCAAACGGATTGCACAGCAGAATGATTTTCTAAAAAAATAGCCAGTTGAAATGCATTCTCGCAATGTTTATCGACCCGCACCGCGAGGGTTTCCAAACTTTTTGAAAGCACCCAGGCATTAAAGGGTGATAATGCCGGACCTGAATTTCTCGAAAACAAATAAATTTCCCGAATCAAATCGGCCCGACCTACGGTAACACCGCCCAATACACGACCTTGTCCATCAATTAATTTTGTAGCGGAATGAATCACTAAATCGGCTCCGAATTCAATAGGTTGCTGTAGGTATGGCGTTGCAAAGCAATTATCAATAATTAAAATCAGGTTGTGCTTTTTGGCAATAGCCCCTAATTTTTCTAAATCTAAAATAGCAACTGCCGGATTGGTTGGTGTTTCAGCATATAATATTTTAGTGTTTTCTTGAATACAGTTTTCTATGGAACCTACTTCATCAGTTTTAAAAAAAGTAGTTTCAATATTCCATTTGGGTAAAAACTTGGTGAATAAACTGTGTGTTGAACCAAAGACACTTCGGCACGAAACAATATGGTCACCACTATTCAATAAAGCGGCAAACGTTGAAAAAACAGCAGACATGCCTGTCGCAAAGGCATAGCCTGCTTCAGCTTTTTCCATTTTACAGATTTTTTCTACAAATTCTGAGGTATTGGGATTTGTAAACCGGCTATAGATATTCCGCTGTTTTTCTTCAGCAAACGAGGCACGCATATCTTCAGCATCATCAAATACAAAGCTTGACGTTACATACAATGGATTAGAGTGCTCTTTAAACTGAGAGCGCTCCAATTGTGTTCTAATAGCATCGGTTTCAAAATGTGTCATAGTTTTTTTCCGTTCAAGATTATATCGTACGTTATGGCTACATTTCCTTCTAATGTTAAGGAAACAGAACAGTATTTTTCAAAGCTTAAAGCTGCGGCACGTTTGGCTTTTTCTTCATCAATGGTTCCTTCTAAATAAATAGTGGTGTGAATGGCTTCAAAAGGTTTCGCGCTTTTTAGGTCCTTACGCTTCCCTTCTACTTCCATGTTATAAGACGTTATTTCTTGCCGTTGTTTTTTCAAGATTAAGACAATATCAATCGCACTGCAACCGCCAACGCCCATTAACAATAACTCCATTGGGCTAGAACCATGCACTTCATCACCTGTTTTATTGTCAATATGTACCGGAAGTCCCGATGCGCCTTTTCCTTCAAAATGATAATTGTCGTTTACTCTGTTCAATGTTACTTTCATAATTTTTCGTTTTAGTTTAATTTATCACTTAAACGAAGAATATCACCAAATACACCTCTGGCCGTGACGGCCGCTCCAGCTCCAGCCCCTTGGATAACAATTGGGTTTTTACCGTAACTTTCAGTGTAGATTTCAAAAATGGAATCGCTTCCTTTTAATTGCCCCAATGCACTGTTTTTAGGAACAGGCACCAGATTAACGTTTAGAATAGCTCCATCTTCTTTTGACAAATCTCCGTGTAAGTCACCAATGTACCGCAAAACATGGTTTTTCGCCAAGTTTTTTCGCTTTATATGAAAAGGAACATCCAACTCTTGCAATTGATTAAAAAAGGCTGACTTTGAAATACTTCTTAAGGGTTTGGGTATCAAGTTTTGAATAGAAATATCTTCTAGTTCGTTATGCAAATCTAGTTCTCGGGCTAAAATGAGAAGTTTTCGACCTACGTCATTTCCACATAAATCTTCTCTTGGGTCAGGCTCAGTAAAACCATTGTTTATAGCTTCTTTCAACACCTCGCTAAAGGTTTTTTCTCCTTCTGAAAATTCATTAAAAATGTAACTTAAAGAACCTGAAAACACACCTTTAATACGCGTAATATTCTCTCCGGAAAGATGCAATAATTTTATAGTATCTATTAACGGAAGGCCGGCGCCTACATTTGTTTCGTATAAATATTCTTTCTTTTTTTCTGAAAGGGTTTTTCGTAGGTTTTTATAAAAATCCAGATCGATGGTGTTTCCTATTTTATTGGAAGAAACCAAACTGAAACCACCTTTCACTAATGCTTCGTAATTAAAAACAAAGTTTGAATCTGCCGTATTATCAATTGCAATCAAGTTTTCCAGATTATGTTCTTCTGAAAATTTTATTACATCAGTAACGGTATAAGGTGTTCCTTTCTCTTTTTTTTCTTCCAGCCAATTTGCTTTTACACCTTTTTTATCAAATAATATCGTTTTAGAGTTTGCCACCGCAAAAATGGTCAAGTCTAAATCGCGCCTTCTTGAAATTTCCTTTTGCGACGTAATAATTTGATCGACCAAGCGTGCGCCCACGTTGCCGTGACCGAAGATCACCACATTCACTTTTTTCTTTTTGATGTTTTCCAAATCAATTAACTGAAGTGGCTTCTCTTCTATTCTTTTGTCTATCGTTATGGTACTCATAATTTGTGTTCTTTTTCTGAAAAATGGGTTGTAAAATGGTTTGTAACTGTTCAAATTCAATTAAAAAAGCATCGTGCCCGTGTATCGAATTTATTTCGTGATAATAAACATTGCTTTTTATGGTTTTATAGATTTGATACGTGTCTTTAATTTCTTTATTTGTGAAGAAAAGGTCCGTGTCAACGCCTATTAAATGAACATTCCCTTTTATGTTTTTTACTGCAGAAAGGAAATTTCCCGTTTCTTTTGCAATGTTAACGGTGGTTAACAAATGGTTCATCGTTTTATAAGCCTCCAACCGAAATCGGTTTTTCAGCTTTTCACCATGATGCAATAGCCAACTTTCTACATTAAATACGTTCAACTTTTCGTTCAGACTACGATTAAATTTTTGCTTAAGCGATTCTGGCGTTCTATACAACGTCATAGCATGAATTCTTGCATCGTGAACAGGATTTTCAGAATGTTCTAAAATCTGTTTTTGAACTCGGCAATTTGCCAATAACCAGTCGGTCGCTTTCCAATCGGTCGCTATTGGGATGATATTTTCAAACAGATTGGGACGTAATACCGACATTTGCCAAGCAATACTTCCGCCTAACGAACCGCCAATAACAGCACGTATCTTTTCAATTTTCAATTGATTGATTGCATGTAAAAAAAGCTTTGCAACATCGTATACTGAAAATGCTTCGGGGTTTTCAAGTAGAAATCCGTCGTAACCATTTCCAGGAATATTAAAAGCAAGAACTGTATAATGCTTTGTATCGATACACTTTTCATCGCCAATAAGCTGATTCCACCAGCCATTTTCCTCGGTAACTGAACTATTTCCAGTTAATGCATGGTTTACCAAAATAATAGGTGCTTCGCTTAAACGAGGTCCGAAAAGCTCAAAACTTATAGGTATTATGCCCGAAAAAGCTTCGTTTTGAGTTGTATAGTTTATATGTAAAGTTTGTAATTTCATAAGATTATTATAAAACGGCAGTGGAATGGCATATCGCACTGCCGTTTTCTACAACTAAAATTAAACTAAGACTGTTTTGGTAATCGCTTTAAAAGCTTGTTCTAAATCATCAGTAAGATCATCAAAAGCTTCTAATCCTACTGAAAGCCGTATTAAATCTTTGGTAACACCAGTAGTTTCTTGCTGCTCATCGCTCAACTGTTGGTGTGTAGTACTTGCTGGATGAATAATCAAAGATTTGGTATCGCCTATATTGGCCAGCAAAGAGAATAGTTCAGTGGCATCTACAAACCTTTTAGCAGCATCAAAACCACCTGTTAAACCAAAAGTAACTACCCCACTTTGACCGTTTGGTAGATACTTTTGAGCAAGGTTGAAGTAGTTACTTTCTGAAAGTCCAGGATAATTTACCCAAGCTACTTCTTCCCTATTCTGAAGCCATTTAGCAAGCTCTAACGCATTTTCACTATGTTTTTTAATTCGGATTTCCAAGGTTTCCAGACTTTGCAAAATTTGAAACGCGTTATATGGGCTCAATGCCGCACCGAAATCTCGTAATCCTTCAATTCTAACCTTGGCGATAAATGCAGCTTCTTCCAATGCTTCAGAATAAACTAAACCGTGATATCCAGGTGATGGTTCGGTGAATTCAGGGAATTTTCCGTTGGTCCAATCAAACGTTCCCGCATCGATTATTGCTCCGCCTAAAGCAGTCCCATTTCCGTTGATGTATTTGGTAAGTGAATGAATTACAATATTGGCTCCGTACTTAATTGGGTTTAGCAAAGCTGGGGTAGCGACTGTGTTATCAACTAGTAGCGGGATTTTATTCGCTTTTGAAATTTCAGAAATAGCTTCAATATCCAATACATCCAATTTTGGGTTTCCTAACGATTCAACAAAAATCGCTCGGGTATTTTCTTGAACCGCTTTGTTGAAATTTTCAGTATCATTTGCATCTACGAATGTAGTTGTAATACCCAATCTTGGCAGGGTAACATTCAGTAAATTATACGTTCCGCCATACAAACTACTAGATGCTACAATGTGGTCTCCAGCCCGCAATAACGTGAGCAATGTTGTAGCAATTGCCGAAGTTCCCGAAGCGGTTGTTACGGCTGCAATTCCTCCTTCCAATGCCGCTAAACGCTGCTCCAGAATATCGTTCGTGGGGTTGTTAATTCGGGTATAAATAAACCCAGGTTCCGAAAGGTTGAACAAATTGGCAGCGTGGTCGCTGTCTTTAAAAACGTAACTGGTAGATTGGTAAATAGGCACCGCTCGGGTTCCTCCATTCGCCGTTACGTCGTGTCCTGCGTGCAACGATTGTGTTGCTAATTTTTGTGTACTCATTTTTCTTTTTTTTGAGTTAATGATAAATTAAACCAAAAGTCAAAATGCGCCTATTGGCGTACTTTATAAGAAAAATGTTATTAAGAAGTGAGTAAACAATTTTAAAAAATTGTCTTGTCGTTATCTATCAAAAAATTTCCAATATTTGGACATTTTTGTAGAATGTAGCACCTTCTTTCAAGTGAAAGGGTTGCTAAGGCTTCATAGGGTCTATTCCCTCAGCCTTTCTTGATAACATTTCAATAAAGATTTGAACTTTGTGAGTACAAAGATTGCTAAACATTTTTTGATATTCCAAATTAATTTAACTTTATTTTGAAATTGCTTCTTTTTAAAAATCTATTTTTAATACTATCTTTGTCCGCTGAAAGAGGAAAGATTTGACTGATTGCAACCTCTTCTGAATGTTTTTCTGAATACTATTTTCACTTAGAACATTTCAGATTAAAAAATGCTAAAGGCAGTGTAAACTTCCTTCGACGCGTTCGTCAAATCTTCAGTATATAAAAATTTAAAAAGACCTTTATGGCGTACTTATTTACTTCAGAAAGTGTTTCTGAAGGACACCCAGATAAAGTTGCAGATCAAATTAGCGACGCATTATTAGATCATTTTTTAGCCTTCGATCCCGAATCGAAAGTAGCCTGTGAAACCTTGGTAACAACAGGACAGGTAGTACTTGCCGGAGAGGTGAAAAGTGACACCTACCTAGATGTACAACATATTGCAAGGGATATAATCAATAAAATTGGTTACACAAAAGGAGCCTATCAATTTAGCGGTGATTCTTGTGGCGTAATTTCATTGATTCACGAGCAATCACAAGATATTAATCAAGGAGTTGATCGCGAAGACAAAGAAGAGCAAGGTGCTGGTGACCAAGGAATGATGTTTGGTTATGCTACCAACGAAACGGAGCATTATATGCCGTTAGCACTCGAAATTTCACATACGATTCTTATTGAATTGGCAAAATTGCGCCGTGATGGAACCGAAATTCCATATTTGCGTCCTGATTCAAAAAGTCAAGTAACTATTGAATATAGCGACGACAATGTTCCGCAAAAAATAGTGTCCATTGTTTTATCAACTCAGCATGATGATTTTGATGAAGATGAAAAGATGTTGAACAAAATTAAAAAGGATATTATTGAAGTTTTAATTCCGAAGGTAAAAGCGAAGTTACCTGAGTATGTTCAAAAACTGTTCAATGATGATATTGTTTACCACATAAACCCGACTGGAAAGTTTGTAATTGGTGGCCCTCACGGAGACACTGGTTTAACGGGTAGAAAAATAATTGTTGATACGTACGGCGGAAAAGGTGCCCACGGTGGTGGTGCTTTTAGTGGTAAAGACCCGAGTAAAGTTGACCGAAGTGCTGCCTACGCGGCAAGACATATTGCTAAAAACTTAGTAGCTGCTGGTGTAGCTGAAGAAGTATTAATTCAAGTAAGTTATGCTATTGGTGTGGTAAAACCTACCTCAATATTAGTCAATACACACGGTACTTCTAAAATTGATTTAACCGATGGTGAAATTGCTAAAAAAGTAGCTGAAATTTTCGATATGCGCCCTGCAGCTATTGAAAAACGTTTAAAATTACGTAATCCAATTTATGTGGAAACCGCTGCTTATGGACATATGGGACGTATTCCAGAAACGGTAACCAAAATTTTTGAAAGCCCTTACAAAGGAACTATCAAGAAAGAAGTAGAGCTTTTTACCTGGGAAAAACTAGATTATGTAGATGCTGTGAGAAAAGCATTTAATCTCTAAAAATAAAAAGCGGCTTCTAAACGAAGCCGCTTTTTATTTTATAGCTATTTTCTTTAATTAATTTGCTGCGTCTATTGCCAAGTTATTTAATGCACTTTTAATTTGATCTAAACGTCCATCGTTATTAGTAATTCCATGTCTTTCTTGTAAAAAATCAGAATCATTATAGGAAATATTCACAGTTCCATCCTCTTTCTCCCAAACTAGCATTTTTTGAGGCAAATCAATCGCTGTAGTTTGTGCGTTTTGCATTAGAGGAGTTCCCAACTCTGGATTTCCGAAGATAATTACCCGTGTAGGATTTAGATCTCCTTCATTAGGTGCATTTTCTTGATGATTTAATTCTGCAAAAAGAGTAAGAGCAGCATTATCAACAACTGCATTTCTTAGGTTATTATAAGTAGTATTAAAATCATTGTTACTTACTAATGTTATAATTCCTTGCTTATTGGTAATTCCACTACTGGAGTTTTCTGAAACTGAACCATTAGTAGCATCTTCAGTAAAATTAGCAAGGGCGCTTTTAATTTGTTGTAGTGTTTGAGCCCCGCCAACACCCGAGTGTCTTGCAGCTAAATACTCCGTTCCGTTGTATGAAACAAAAACATTATTGTCATTATCTTGATAGACTAACATTTTTTGAGGTAAATCTAACCCAGCTAATTGGTTTTCCTGCATTAGTGGGGTTCCCAACGTGGGATTTCCGAAGAAAATAACACGTGTATTTCGTAAATCTTTATCGATATTTTGTGCATTGGCTGTATGGTTTACCTCTGCTATTATTGATATATTAGGATTTGCCTGTAATTCACTTCGCAGTAAACTGTAGGTTGTTGTAAAATCAGATTCACTCACTGCATAGGCAAGCCCCGGAGTTTGTGGGTTATTAATCACCTGCGCATTGTTATCATCATTACTGCACGCAAAAGTTGTAATCGCTAAAGCAAGTATTAAAAGCTTTTTCATATTCAAGTTTTAATTTGTTATTTGGGTTAAAATACAAAAATGAACAATCTTGTTAAGATATATGTCTACCCTTAACAAGAATTTATCACTACGTAGATAACGTGAACATCTAACTATTTATTGAAAACTTGAATAATATTATATCGTTTGGCTTTTTGTACAGCTTCTATTTTATTGTGTACTTGTTATTATGATATTGAACAAAATACGTTCGTTGACGTACTATTGTCAAGTAGAAGAAGTAACTGTATATTCTTTGTACCATAAAAAAAACCTTCAAATAAAAGCTTTAAACTCTTTACTTGAAGGTTAAGATAAAATATAGCTGCTTGGCTATAAATTTTAGCAGGCGTTATTTAATTACCTTCTTAACTGAAGTTCCATTTTCAGTTACCAGTTTAACTAAATAGATACCCTTAGAATAAGATGAGAAATCAATTTCATTTGTATTTGAGTATTCCGAAATCAATTTTCCACCTATTGTGTAAACCTGAATATCAAGAATAGCTTCTTCAGAGTTTACAAATAAACGATCTTTTACAGGGTTAGGGTAAATAGTCATTACTGAAGCTCTATTATCCTCCACAGATAGTGGTTCTGAAGTAATACGTATATTATCTAATCGTAAAGCTGAACTTTCAGAAACAATAGGAGTTACATTTCCAAATCCAAAATAATATACTCCTGCCTCAGAAGCGATAAACTCTGAAGTGTACTCCACGTAATCCCCACCAGAAACAGTGTGACTGCTCAATTCTTGTATGTTTGAATCTTTATTTGGTGCAGTAGCAGCTGCAATATTTAATGTTGCATCATCTGCTCCTTCTGTTCCTAATTGAGAGTAATAGCGAATTTCTACTCTTTCCCCTGCATTTACTTTTATAGGGTAAGAATATATCCAGTCGTCTTTTGCGAAAGAGGTACTCGTATTATTAAATACATACCCTGTTTCATTTTGTGCACCTTCACCACTTCCATTAATCCAAGTGTTTGATGACCACCCGTCAGAATCATACTCACCATAATTTTCTTCGATAAATTCAAAATCGTAAGAATATGGAGGAAGTGCTGCCGTCCAAATTGATGTAGGTGTAGCCCAACCAGAACCACAATCTGCATTTTTTAAGAAGAATTGATATCTAGTTCCTGGTGTTAAATCAGTATAGCTTTTGGTCAATTCAGTTTGTGCTCCTGTAGATGAAACAGACTCTGTAAATGTGGTAAGACCTGTATCGTACATTGATATATCTGTAGTGGCCGTCCAAGAAACAGTAAAGCTATTTTCAGTAACATCGCTACTTGTAACTCCAGTAACATCTGGTAAAGCACAGTTTGCAGATTCACTTATATACAAATCGTCCAACGCCAAAAAGAAACCATCGAAAGTAACATTAACAAAAGCTAAATAAATAGTTTGCCCTTTGTATGCAGATAGATCTAAAGATCTTGAGTTATAGTCAAAAGGTTGCTCCCCTTCAACACTTAAAATGACATCTGTAAAGTCTGCCATATCATTTCCTGTGGTTGAAACTCTAACTTCATAGTCCTCTAATAATTGAATATCGTACGATTTTGCTTTCCAATAAAGGGTAGGCTCTCCAGAGTTTGGGATATCTATTGTAGGTGTAATTAGCCAGTCATCAGATTGTCCAGGTTGGTCATACCATGAAGTACTAAAGGCAATTTTATTATCGTAACCGTCATAAAATTGAATCCAAGCTTCAGTATTAAAGTCTTGAACTGGTGCAAAAATGGGCACTGATAAACCATCATTATTAATTGTGGTGTATTCAGATAAGGGTGTACCATTATTGTTTTCAAATCCTGAACTAAAAATCTGAGCATTAGCTTGAATAATCAACATAAGGGTTAGAAGTAGTGTAATAGTTTTTTTCATTTTCTTTTTTTTTTGAGTTAAATACTTTTCATCCTCTCAAAACTACCTATAATCATTATGCCAATAGATAAAGAAAATTAGTTTAACTATTTTCATTAGAGACTTCTTTTTTAAGTGTAAAAAAACCTCTATAAAACCTCAATTTTTAACTAAAAACCGAATTAAAGCCCATAAAATAATATCAAAAATTAATATTAACTGTCTAGTGCTTGTTAGATGTCTCAGATTGGTATTTCTGACCTAGAATTTAATAAAAGGGAATTCTGTTTGAAGTTTTTCTATTTTCTTCTGAAGATTAATCTGAAATTTTTGGTGCGCCTCACCCGAAGGATTAAAAGCTCTATGTTTTAATCCATTTTGAATGGTTTCAATTTCCTTTTGAAGGTCTTCGGTTTCTGAAGCAATCCAAACTTCTTTAAAGCGTTCCCAAATAATGGAAACAGCCAGGTTATTTGGGTGAAGCATATCTTCTTCATAAAAACGATAGTCGCGCAGTTCGTCCATCATAATTTCAAAAGAAGGAAAATAAAAAGCTTGTTTTTCTCCAGAAATAGCCTCGTGTAAACCAGAAAGTAAATGTGCTTTGCTCTGCATATTTTCTACAAAACCGTCTTTAATGTGCCGAACTGGCGAAACGGTGGAAATAATCGTAGCCTTAGAGTTTACAGTTTTAATAAGTGTAAGAGTATTTTCTATTGCGGCAGAAACTTCTTCAACAGAAAGCAGTTCTTTTAAAAACTTTTTCTGCGGAATTTTATGACAATTGGCTACAATCGAATCACTTTCTATAAACCGATAGACCCAAGCTGTCCCGAAGGTTAAAATAATATGGGAAGCTTGCTCAAGGTAGGTTTTTAAATTTTTTAAGCTATCATTCAAATTTGAAATAAAAGCATCTCTATTATTCGTTGATAGCTTTGAATGCACCTCAAAACAATGCCACTGCTCATTATGTTGAAACACATCTGTTTCAGTAAATAAATCTTCATTAATGGCTCGTGTCACTAGCTTTTCAATCGCAACTGGATGAAATACAATCCCAAACGGATTTTGAAGGTTCTGAAATTTAAAATATTGGAGTTTTCTTCCAATGTTCTCAGTAAAACAAGACCCCATCAACAGGTTTTTAGATGTATAATCTATCTGATTCTGTTGCGGGGTTAGTGCTATTTGCGTTTGTAATTTCATTTTTTAAGTAATCAGTTTTCAGTAACAGTTGGCAGTACTGCTCACTGCAACTGCCTAGTGCTTACTTAATCAAAGTCTTTGCGAACCTTATTTGAGGTACTGCTTAGCAGCAGATAAAGCTTCATCAATCCCATCTGGGTTTTTACCTCCAGCTGTTGCGAAAAACGGCTGTCCGCCACCGCCACCTTGAATGTGTTTACCAAGTTCGCGCACTATTTGTCCAGCGTTCAACTTTTTATCGGTTGCTAAATTTTTAGAGATATAACACGTAAGCAACGCTTTTCCGTTCTGTTTTGATCCAAATAGAATAAAGAGATTATCTATCTCGCCACCCATTTCAAAAGCTAAATCTTTCATTCCAGAAGCGTCTAAATCTACTTCTTTCGCTAAAAAGTTAATACCGTTTACGGTTTCAAGCTCATTTTTTAGATCGCCTTTTAAGTTTTTGGCTTTATCTTTTAATAATTCTTGAACCTGTTTTTGAAGTGCAGCATTTTCTTCTTGTAAATTACTTACGGCCTTAACAGGGTTTTGAGCGTTCAATGTCTTCTTAATTTCAGCAAAATCATTACTTCTATCTACAAAGTAGTTTTTAGCAGCATCCCCTGTTATCGCTTCAATTCTTCTTATTCCACTTGCGACCGCTCCTTCTGATGTTATTATAAAATGCCAAATATTACCTGTATTAGGTACGTGCGTACCGCCACAAAGCTCCATTGAATTTCCAAAACGGATAGTACGCACCGCATCGCCATACTTTTCGCCAAACAATGCTACTGCACCTTCGTCTATCGCCTGATTATAAGGTACGCCTCGCTGCTCTTGTAAAGCAAGATTTTCATTAATTCGAGCATTTACAAAATCTTCAACTTGTTTTAATTCTTCATCTGTTACTTTACTGAAATGTGAAAAATCAAAACGCAAGTTTCTACTATGTACCATCGAGCCTTTTTGAGCTACGTGATCACCTAATACTGTTCTAAGTGCTTGATGTAAAAGGTGGGTTGCTGTATGGTTAGCAGCCGTACGGTTTCGTTGTTTTACATCTACAACCGCCTTAAAAGTATCTTCGGTATTACGTGGTAAATTTTTCGCAAAGTGAATTATTAAATTGTTTTCCTTTTTGGTATCTACAATATAAACTACTTCGCCATTTGGCGCTTCTAAATATCCCTTATCTCCTACTTGTCCTCCACCTTCAGCATAAAATGGAGTTAAATTGAAGACCAATTGATACATTTCACCTTCTTTTTTGCTCTCAACTTTACGGTAGCGTGTAATTTTAACTTGTGTTTCTAAGGTATCATACCCTACAAATTCTTCCACATCATCTTCACGCAAAACAACCCAATCGCCAGTTTCCACTTTTGTAGCAGCTCTAGAACGGTCTTTTTGTTTTTTCAATTCAGATTCGAACTCTTTTTCATCTAAATTGTACCCACGCTCTCTTAAAATTAAGGCGGTTAAATCAATAGGAAAACCGTAGGTGTCATATAACTCAAAAGCTTTTTTACCTGAAATGGTTTTACTAGAAACGTTTGAAATTACATTCTCTAGCAAGACTAATCCTTGATCTAGGGTGCGTAGAAAAGATTGTTCTTCTTCACGAATTACATTGATTATTAAGTTTTTTTCAGAAACGAGCTCTGGGAATGTGTCGCCCATTTGCTTTACCAACGTATCCGTTAATTTATAGATAAACGGTTCTTTTTTATTCAAAAATGTAAACCCATACCGAATGGCGCGTCTTAAAATACGACGTATTACATAGCCTGCTCCTGTATTAGAAGGCAACTGCCCGTCTGCAATAGAAAAAGCCACGGCACGAACGTGATCTGAAATAACTCGAATGGCTATATCCTTTTCTTCATCTTTACCATACTTGGTATTGGTAATAGCTTCTATTTCGCGAATTAACGGTGTAAATACATCGGTGTCGTAATTACTCTGTTTTTCTTGAAGCACCATACATAGGCGCTCAAAACCCATTCCTGTATCTACGTGCTGTGCAGGTAGTTTTTCTAGACTACCATTAGCTTTTCGGTTAAATTGCATAAAAACCAAGTTCCAGATTTCTACCACTTGTGGGTGATCTGCATTCACTAACTCGGCTCCAGATACTTTCGCTTTCTCTTCATCAGAACGAATATCGACGTGTATTTCGCTACAAGGACCACATGGACCTTGCTCGCCCATCTCCCAGAAATTATCATTCTTATTTCCGTTTAAAATACGGTCTTCGGCTATATGTTGTTTCCAAAAGTTGTAGGCTTCAGTATCTCTAGCTAATCCTTCAGATTTGTCACCTTCAAAAATAGTTACATAGAGTTTGTCTTTATCTATTTTAAAAACATCTGTTAATAATTCCCAAGACCAAGCAATCGCTTCTTCTTTAAAATAATCGCCAAAGCTCCAATTACCAACCATTTCAAACATAGTATGGTGGTAGGTATCCATCCCTACTTCTTCCAGATCGTTGTGTTTTCCACTAACGCGAAGGCATTTTTGGGTATCGGTAACCCGAGTATTTTTAGGATCACTGTTTCCGAGGAAAAACTCTTTAAATTGATTCATTCCCGCATTGGTAAACATTAAGGTAGGGTCGTCCTTAATAACCATAGGGGCTGAGGGAACAACTGTATGTTGTTTCGATTTAAAGAATTCAAAAAATGCGGATCGTATTTCCTTAGATTTCATGCGTTATATTTTATTCAAAATTAGTGATTAAGGCAAAACGCAAAACAATTTCTATATTTGTAAATCGTTATCCAATGGTTAGCGCTGCCCATCAACCGCAAAAATAGGATTTTTTAACGTATGTCTAAGGTTAAATATTACTACGATAGTGAAACCCTCTCCTATCGTAAAATTGAAAAAAAGAAAGGCCGTAAGCTTGGTATAGTACTACTAAGCCTTCTTGGTACTTTATTGGCGGGTTTTTTAGTGTTTTTAGTGTATATAAATTTACCGTATGTAGAAACACCCAAAGAGAAAACCTTAAAGCGGGAATTGGCTAATATGGAGTTGCAATACGAGCTGCTGAACAAAAAAATGTCCGAGGCTGAAAACGTACTTTCTGAAGTTGCCGAACGCGACAACAATCTCTATCGTGTTTATTTTGAAGCCAATCCGATCCCAGAAGAGCAGCGAAAAGCTGGATTTGGTGGAATAAACCGTTATAAAAACTTAGAAGGGTTTGATAACTCAAAACTAATAATCAACACTAGCGAACGACTAGATATATTGACCAAGCAGATTGTGGTGCAATCGCGATCTTTGGACGAAGTATCACAGCTTGCCGAAGAAAAAGAAAAGTTACTGGCTGCTATTCCTGCCATTCAACCTGTAAAAAACGAAGACCTTACCCGTATGGCTTCAGGCTACGGGTATCGTACCGACCCCTTTACTAAAGCCCGAAAGTTTCATTACGGAATGGACTTTACCTCGCCTAGAGGCACACCTGTCTATGCATCTGGTGATGGAGTGGTAAGTCGTGCCGACAATGCTGCTACGGGTTATGGCAATCACATACGTATAGATCATGGTTATGGCTATGTAAGTCTTTATGCACATCTCTATAAATACAATGTTAGAAAAGGTCAACGAGTAAAAAGAGGTGATTTAATAGGTTTTGTAGGAAGTACTGGGCGTTCTGAAGCACCACACCTTCATTATGAAGTTTTTAAAGATGACGAACGTATAAACCCTATTAACTTTTACTACGGAAACTTGACACCTGAAGAATTTGCAGAAATGCAAAAACAAGCACAGCAAGAAAACCAATCATTAGATTAAGAAGTAGTAATTTTATACCTTTAATAATTCAACTGATTTAAATTAGATTAGGCAACTATGCACATTGACTTACCTGAAAAAAGATATTACAGCATAGGTGAAGTCGCCGAAGCTTTTGATGTAAACACCTCTCTTATTCGTTTTTGGGAAAAGGAATTTGATGTTTTAAAACCAAAAAAAAACGCAAAAGGAAACCGTAAATTTACCCAAGAGGATATAAAAAATTTAGAATTTATCTATCATTTGGTTAAAGAGCGCGGCTTTACCCTCGAAGGTGCCAAAACCCATCTAAAAGAAAACAAACAAAAAACATTAAGCCGTTTCGAGATTATCCGTAAATTAGAAACAGTAAAAGCAGAATTGCTTAAAATAAAAGACCAACTTTAAAATATAAATTATGAAAAAATGGCTCATCCCCGTAATAATAATCGTTGCCCTTGTGGCAATTGGTGGATTTTGGGTTGTAAACGTTAACAACAGGCTTGTGCCTATGGATGAAAACGTTACAGCACAATGGGCAAATGTAGAAAGCTCATACCAACGTCGAGCAGATTTAATTCCAAACATTGTTAAAACCGCAAAAGGCTACGCAGAGTTTGAACAACAAACATTAACACAGGTTATTGAAGCTAGAAGCAAAGCAACTTCGGTTACTATCGACCCTTCCAATATTACGCCAGAACAGCTAGCGCAATTTCAACAAGCCCAATCGGGGTTAACTTCCGCCCTTTCAAGATTATTGGCTACGTTTGAACGATACCCAGACCTTAAAGCAAATGAAAACTTTAAGGAACTAATTAACGAGCTGGAGCGTACTGAAAATCGAATAAACGTAGAACGGAATCGTTTTAATGATCAAGCTCGTATTTTTAATTCGGAAGTGCGACAATTTCCAACAACTATTGCAGCAAGCATCCTAGGTTTTGAACGCAAAATATATTTTGAAGCAGACGCTGGAAGTGAAGATGCACCCGAAGTAGAATTTGATTTTAATAGCTAACAAGTCCTTTTTTATATGTCTAAAGTAGAAGATTTCCTTTCCGCCGATGCCGAAGGCGATATTATTGAAGCCATTCGCACAGCCGAAAAAAACACCTCGGGTGAAGTTCGAATTCATTTAGAAGCCCATAGTGAAATAGATCCATTTGAACGTGCTGCCGAAGTTTTTGATATGTTGCATATGAACAATACCAAACAAAGCAATGGAGTTCTAATTTATGTTGCTGTAGAAGACCGCACGCTTGTAATTTTAGGCGACAGTGGTATAAACGATGTTGTGGCGCCCGATTTTTGGGAAAGTACCAAAGACACCATCATCAGTCAATTTAAGGAAGGTAATATGGAACAAGGCTTAGTGGATGGTATTCTCATGGCTGGTGAACAGCTTAAAAAACACTTTCCGTATCAAAAAGATGATAAAAACGAATTGCCTGATGATATTTCAGTAGGGTGAATTAGTTGGTAGTTGGGCCTTCGATACATTCCTCCTAACGTCGGAATACTCAGGCACCGATGTTGGTAAATAAAAAAATTGATAAGAGTATGCTCAGATTATTTCAGAAATATAACGTTCTTTTACTTTTAATAGGATTTCTATTTTTTTCTGAAACAAGTATTGCGCAATACAATATTCCCCCAAAGCCTACAAAACAAACAGAGCAAACTTCGGTTTACGATTATGTCGGTTTATTGAATCCTTCCCAGAAAAAGAATCTTGAAAACAAATTACTTCGGTATGCCGATTCTACCTCAACACAGATTGTAGTAGCCGTTATAAGCACAACAAAAGGAGAGGATATTTCATTTTTAGGAGCCAAATGGGGGCAAAAATGGGGCATTGGGCAAAAAGATGAAGACAACGGTATTTTAATTATACTAGCCAAAGACGACCGTAAAATAGACATTAATACGGGCTACGGTATTGAATACCGCATTACCGATTTAATGGCCGAACGCATCATTAATCGCATTATGATTCCCGAATTTAAAAAAGGGAACTTCTATTCCGGTTTAGACCAAGGAGCCGATGCTATTTTTGCAGCCCTAAACGGCGAGTTTAAAGAAGATAGAGATTTCAACAAAAAATCTAGTGGCGGCGGTGGAAATTTTGTTTTTATCGTTATTATTTTCATCATTATCATCATTGCACTAAGCTCTAAAAAAGGTGGCCGTGGCGGAGGGAGCGGTGGTCGAAGAAGTGGCGGACTTCTCGATATGATCATCTTAAGCAGCATGGGACGCACCGGTGGTTTCGGCGGTGGCAGTTCGGGTGGTGGCTTTAGCGGCGGCGGTGGATTTGGTGGCGGCTTCGGCGGCGGTGGATTTGGTGGTGGCGGTGCTTCTGGGGGGTGGTAATAAGTAGGCTGTAGGCTGTAGGCTGTAGGCTGTAGGCTGTTAAAACTGTTCTTTTTTACTTTAAAACCAAAGATTTATCTATAATTTCTAGCATCTAGCATATGAAAATAGCATATAGCTTGTTCTTATTTTTCTTGTTGACGTCCTGTAATGCACAAAATAAAGAATACTTCCCAGAAAATAATTATGAAGTTCCTGTAATTGATGACTCAAATCTTTTTTCTATTTCAGAAAAAAATGAGCTCAGCTACAAACTTATTGATTACGCAGATAAAACTACTCGCCAAATGGTTATAGTTGCTATAGATTCAATTAAACCCTATAATGATATTCAAAAGTATGCAAGCGATCTTGGTAATCATTGGGGTGTTGGGCAAAAGGAAACAGACAATGGGTTATTAATTGTAATTGTGAAGCCTTTAAAGAAAGTCGCTATTTCAACAGGTTATGGAACTCAAAAAGTTATAACTGATTCTATTTGTCAAAATTTAATTAATGAAGTTATAGTTCCGAAATTTAAAAAACAAGAATACTATCAAGGTATTTCCAATACAATAGATTCAATTATTAAAAAGTGGAAATAAGTCTCTTTTTATAGCATCTAGCATCTAGCATCTAGCATCTAGCATCTAGCATCTAGCATCTAGCATCTAGCATCTAAAAATTAATCAAACCAAAAATTGCCACCTCTTGTTTCCCCTTTTTTCCCGAGCGTGTTAAACTTGTAGCTAAATCCGACCATAAAATAGCGTTGCAATACGGTACTTTGAACATCCTGAATGTAATCTTGAGTAGAAGTTCGGCGAGCGTTGGTGTTTTGATTTAATAAATCGTAGGCTTTTAAAGTTATCAATCCTTTATCTTTCATAATAGAATAGGAAAGCGATGCATTCCAGAATAAAGCATCCTTTTGAAAACCAGGTGCAATGTTCGAATTATAGCTATACGTTATGTCATTATTCCATTCAAGCTTTTCAGGAAATGTTGTGGTGGCTTCTAACTTTAAATCGTGTACTACATACGTTCTGTCTTCAAACAAATCTAAATTAAATGTGTTTTTACTGAAAGACACTTCGTAAGACGGTTCTATCTCAAATAAATCATCCCATATAAAGCCAACGCTTACATTTGGTGAGTACGTAAACGTTTTACTTGCGTATTGTACTTCGTTATTAAAGTTTACATTTCGGTTTCCATTTACATAACCGCCAACTCTATACTTAACACTTTTTACGCTATCAATTTTCACGGACTTATTATAACCAACACTTGCATTTATACTGTAATATCCATCTACGTTTGCATAAGTTGTATTCCGAACAAAATTTTCATCAATAGTTGTTTTTGAAACCACTCTATCGTTTGTGAAGTTTCCGTTGAAATTACTGTAAAACCCAGATTTTGTTTGAAAATCATAATTATTGAAACCCATATAAATGCTGTGATTATTTGATGGACTTAAGTTTGGATTTCCTTGAACAATATTTAAGGGATCAGAAACATCAACATACGGTGATAATAGTGAAACATTCGGTGCATCATTACGCAAATAATAGCCAGAATACATTCTAAACTTTTGGCTAAACTTATAACTTAAATTTGCCGAAAGCTCTACCGCATTAAAATCGTTTTCAAAATTAATGTCGCGCAACACATCTTCACTTTCCAGCGTTCTCATTACATAACCCACATTAATCCCGGTTCGTAATTTATCATCATTGTAACGCAGCCCTATTTCTGGACGTGACCTACTATCTGTATTTGTAAAATCGGTACTTTGATCAAGGTTGAAAAGTGAAAAATCTTGAGAAGTTTCATCAAAATCGAACACACTCTGGCGGTCTTTTCGTTTATCATTTCGGTAAGAATACTCTAAATCTAAATAAAGTTTTTTAGCCAATATAGGAAGTCTAAATTCTGGGGTAATTTCATATTGATTTGAGCTTTGCTCGCCATCGGTAAATTGATTTCTAATTATAGTTGCCGGTTCATCACCAAAAATTTCAGTGTTCGAATTTGCTTTATTTTCAATTTCTGAATCTTCAATTTCATTCGTAATTGTTAGCTTAAAAAAACCACCCTTATCACCATACTTTTTAGTTAAGTTAAATCGATTTTCAAACGATTTCTGAATATTTTCTGAACTTCGTTCTGTAGTAGACTGGTTAGTCAACTCGCCATTTAAACGTGTGGTCTCTTCATTGTTATTGGAATACGATTCCCCCGTATTATATCGAAATTGCGGACGAATATTGATAAGAAAGGTTGAATCTATTTGGGTTTTAAAACGCAAATTAGCTGCGTGGCTATCGGAATTAGTTTTTGAACTTGAAGTGGTATTTGAAAAGTAACGATCGTCTGGTAAAATATTCTCACGATTGCGTATTTCATCATTAAATGAATTTGAAGCAGAATAAAAGTAATCTGTTGTTAAATCGGTTTCCTCACCTAAATCATCTGCATAATTGGCACCTGCCGTTCTGGAATTTGTAATTCCATCTCCGCCACCAAACATTCTACCATCAATATTAAAGGTACCATTACTATTAACACTCATATAACGAGCATTCCCGAACATTTTTTGAATTTCACCAAAACTAAACCCAGGTGAGTTAATATTGTTACCTCCAGCTAGGGCGCTTATTCGCAGGTCGTTGTCAAAATAATTAAGCAGCCCTGCGTATTCAAAACGCTCATCGGTACCCGCGCCACCTGCTACTCGACCAAAAATTCCTTTGTTTTTTTCTTCATCGATGGTGATATTAATTGTTTTATTCTCTTCATCTCCTTTTTCACCAGTGAAAGCTTCAGAATCTGTTTTCGTATCGGTAACTTGTATCTTATCCACTATTTCTTTGGTAAGATTTCGAGTCGCAATGGTAGGATCATCGCCAAAAAAGGGTTTTCCGTTCACTAAAATCTTATTTACCGGTTTACCATTTACCGTTATATTTCCTTGGGAATCTACTTCAACGCCTGGGAGTTCCTTCAGCAAATCTTCTACATTGGCGTCTTTTTTTGTTTTGAAAGAGGCTACATTGAACTCCAACGTATCAGTTTTAACAGTTACGGGTGCCTGTGATTTAATAAGTACTTCATCCAACACATTATCATCTTCAGTGAGTGGAATTTCCCCTAAATTGATTTTATCTTTATCTAATAAAATTGATTTGAAATATGTTTTAAACCCCACATACGAAATGTATAAGTTTAACTTTTCATCTGCGGTTCTACCTTTTAGAAAGAAGTCGCCTTGTTTATCTGAAATGGTATACGTAACCAACGAGCTGTCTTTAACTCGCTGTAAGTATATGGTAGCCGACTCTAATGGTTCTTTTTTTTCTTTGGAAATAAGCTGTCCGGAGATTTCAAAGTCTTTGGTTTGTGAGAAAGATGCAACCGAAAGCAAAAGCAAAACCCAAGTTAATAGGTGCTTCATAGAAAATTAAATTTGATTGATGTTAGTTATAGTCTTAACGAAGATAATAACCTTTTCGTATAACTTAATAAACAATCAAAAAAATTCAGCTTATTTCTTCCGAAGGTAAATTTTAACCGGCACCCCTGTAAAGTCGAAATTTTCACGAAGCTTATTTTCCAAAAACCGCTTGTAGGGGTCTTTTACATATTGTGGTAAGTTGGCAAAAAACGCAAAAGTAGGGTAAGGCATTGGTAATTGCGTTATAAACTTAATTTTCACGTATTTCCCTTTGTATTGTGGCGGTGGCGTAGCTTGAATAATGGGTAACAATACATCGTTCAATTTACTTGTTTTAATCCGTTTGCTTCGATTTTTATAAACCTCAACCGCTGTTTCAATTGCCTTGAAAATACGCTGTTTGTTCAATACCGAAATAAATACGATTGGAACATCGGTAAAGGGTTCACATTCTTGACGAATGTGTTTTTCAAATTCTTTTACGGTGTTGGTTTCTTTTTCAACCAAATCCCATTTGTTTACCAAAATCACAACCCCTTTGTTATTGCGCTGTGCTAACCAAAATATATTCTGTACTTGTCCGTCAAAACCTCTTGTAGCGTCAAGAATAAGAATCATGACGTCGCAGTGTTCAATAGCGCGAACACTTCGCATTACCGAATAAAATTCTATATCTTCTTTAACTTTAGTTTTTCTTCGAATACCCGCTGTGTCAATTAAGTTAAATTCAAAACCAAAACGATTATAACGTGTATCCATACTATCCCGGGTAGTCCCAGCGATATCCGTAACAATGTATCGTTCTTCGCCAATTAAGGTATTGATAAAGGACGATTTTCCGGCGTTTGGTCTTCCTACCACAGCAAAACGTGGTAATTCACTTTCTTCCTCTTCTTCTTTTTCTGGTAAGGCTTTTACTAAATCATCAAGCAACTCCCCTGTTCCGCTCCCGTTGATAGAAGATAGCGTGTAGTATTTTTCAACTCCCAAAGAATAGAATTCCACCGCATCATTTTCACGCGTGGCACTATCTACTTTATTTACAGCTAAAAAGAATGGTTTTTTAGACTTTCTCAACAAGGTCGCAACCTCTTCGTCCATTCCGGTTAAGCCGCTTTCTACATCAACCATGAAAATAATAGCATCTGCTTCTTCAATAGCTAACACAACTTGTTTATCTATTTCATCTTCAAAAACATCGTCGCTTCCTTTAACATACCCACCGGTATCAATCAATGAAAATTCTTTGCCGTTCCAGTCACTTTTTCCGTAATGACGATCACGAGTAACACCGCTTACGGCATCGGTAATAGCTTCCCGTCGTTGGATTAATCTATTAAAAAAAGTAGATTTCCCTACGTTTGGTCTTCCTACGATAGCAACTATGCTCATGATTTTCTGTTTATTTTAAAAATGCAAAAGTACTGCATTTTAATGGTAGTTATTGTGTTTTTCTGAAATACCCTAATATACAAATTTCAAGTATTTCTTATAAAATATAAGTAGTGAACTAATTATTTCTGATTATATCCGAAACGTCTTAACTGTCTATCATCACTACGCCAGTTTTTATTCACTTTTACGTACGTTTCTAAGTGTATCTGTTTTCCGAAGAATTTCTCTAAATCCTTACGCGCTTCTACTCCTACACGTTTAAGTGCCGAACCTTTATGACCGATGATAATTCCTTTTTGCGTTTCGCGTTCTACCATAATCACACTTCGGATACGGATAATATCATCATCTTCAAAAAACTCTTCGGTATCAATTTCTACAGAATAGGGAATCTCTTTTTTGTAGTGCATCAAGATTTTTTCCCGAATGGTTTCGTTTACAAAAAAGCGTTCCGGTTTGTCGGTTAATTGATCTTTTGGATAGAAAGCAGGAGATTCTGGCAACACCTCTATAATGCGCTTAAATACTTCAGAAACACCAAAGTTTTCTAATGCTGAAATAGCAAAAATCTCCGCATTAGGAACTTTTTCTTGCCACATCTGTAGGGCTTCGGTCAATTTTTCTTCGTTTCCTTTATCTATTTTATTGATAAGAAGTAAAACAGGAATTTTAGCATTTTTTATCTTTTCAAAAAACGCCTCGTCTTTAAGGTCTTTCTCACCTAATTCAACCAAGTACAATAAAATATCAGCATCTTCAAAAGCAGATTTCACAAAATCCATCATACTTTCTTGTAATTGGTACGCTGGTTTTATAATACCAGGTGTATCGCTTAAAATCACCTGAAAATCTTCACCATTTACAATTCCTAAAATACGGTGACGCGTAGTTTGTGCTTTACTAGTAATAATAGAAAGTCGCTCGCCTATAAAAGCATTCATAAGCGTGCTTTTACCAACGTTTGGATTACCAATAATATTTACAAATCCTGCTTTATGTGCCATAATTTTAATTTGTTGCAAAGATACTTTAAAATGAATTACTCTAACCTACTTTCATCCCTACAATAATCATTATTAAAATTTTAACGGTAGAAAAGGTTCCTTGATAAACGTTAAGATTTCCTTTAACTAACAATAACAGCTCATTAACTAATATGGTAAAAATCAATCAGTAACTTAGCTAATGAATAACAAAAAAACATAATTATGAAGAAGAAAAATTTAATACTCGTATTACTGATGTGCTTTAGCTTAACGCTTTTTGCACAAAATGATAAAGACCGTGAAGTAATAAATGATGCTGAAAAAGCGAAAGAAGCGTTTATTACTAAGAATAAATCAATGGCGAAATATTTCGCTGATGCTGATGCATATGTAATCTTCCCAAATGTAGGGGAAGGTGCCTTCATAGTTGGCGGTGCTTCTGGTAATGGTGCTGTTTATGAAAACGGACAACTTATTGGAATGGCAAAAATGAAAAAAGTAGATGTAGGCGCCCAAATAGGTGGTGAAGCCTACAGAGAAGCTATTTTATTTAATAGTGATGAATCTTTGCAACGTTTTAAAGACGACGATTTTGAACTTTCAGCCAAAGTTTCAGCTGTATTGGTTAAAGATGGGGCTTCCTTAAACGCCGATTATAGAAACGGTGTTGCCGTGTTTACTATGCCAAAAGCTGGATTAAGCTTAGAAGCATCTGTTGGCGGACAAAATTTTGAATTTATTCCGTTTGAAAAATAAATAGAAATTGACATATTGAAAGAACGTCTTGTATTTTTTACAAGGCGTTTTTTATGTATAAGAAATGCTAAGTATTTTCAACTTTCTAACTTCATTTCCCAATTTAAAATCTACTGTTTCGCCAATTTTCGCACCTGTAACGGCTTTAGCAATTGGAGCAACAAATGCAATCTTACTTTTTGTTACATCGGCTTCATCAACACCAACTATTGTAAATTGCTGTTTGGTTTTGGTATCTAAATTTTGAATTTCTATTATAGCACCAAAACGTACCTCATCTTTAGGTTGCTCTTTAGGGTTAAGAACTCGCGCAGCATGAATGCGCTCATTGAGCAATTTAAGTTTCCCTTCAATAACTGCGAGAGTACGTCTTCGTTCTCGCTCATCGGTAATGGTTAATTCTTTAATTTCAGTTTGCAATCTTTCTCGTTCGTGCACTAACTGCTCCATGCCATTTGGCGTAACATAATTTACCACTCCTTCGGGCAGTGCTGCCCGTGGCGGAATCATAGGTGGTTCTTCTTGATCGCCTTCTCTTACAAATCCTCTGCTCATAACAATGCCCGTATTTCGACGCCGCTCAATATAAAATGCGGCGGATATCTTTTAAAATTATACTTGCTTTCTTTTGAATATACTAAACTTTCAGCTTATTTCGTCCTCGATCATACAAAATAATACTGCCAGCCACAGCGACATTTAAACTTTTTTCTGAAGGAAATTGAATTAAAAAATGTGCTTTTTCAATCGCTTGGTTGGATAAGCCGTGATCTTCGGCTCCCAATAAATACACACAACGTTTTGGATGCTCAAAGTTTTCTAACTGAACGGCTTTCTCTGTTTTTTCAACCCCAACAATACGGCAGCCTTTTGGTAAGTGTTTATAAAAATCTTCAAAGGTTTCATAATGAAAATACGGAAGTGATTTTACGGCATTATGCGTATCACTCGATTGATTTGCATAACGATTACCGATCGTAAAAATAAAACTAGCCCCCATATTTTGGGCGGTTCGCCAAAGCACACCAAGATTTTCAGGTGTTTTACCGTTTTGGATTCCTATGCCGAAGAATTCTGTAGTGAAATTATTGGGTTGCATGATTTTAATTTAAAGGAAAGAATATAAGCAACTTTTTTAATCTATTTTAGAATGTTCCTCTTAAACCTACGGTGCCAGCTCCTAGTTGAAAACGCCAAGAAATTTTATTCTTTTTTTCTTTTAACAACTCGGCATCAGACTTCATATTTTCATCTAGGTATTTATCGACAGCATCTACCACCACGACGGTAAGAGCGGTACTTAGCGCTACATCGGTTAACCAATGAGCGCCAGCCCATAGCCTAGAAACAGGAGACACCATTCCTACCCCTATAAGCCCAGCTTTTACCCAAACATTGTCAAACTGTTTTGATAAAGAGTAAAATGTAGTAAAAGAAAGTATTGTATGCCCAGAAGGAAAAGAGTGATACCCACCTTCTTTACTAAATGGCTTAAAAGTAAACTTACCTCCTGTAGAAGGTCTGGCTCGACCTACAGCTGTTTTTGAAATGGTTTGAACCAAACCTGCTGCACTAGCTGCTGTTATCATCAAGATTCCTGTTCTTCTTAACTTTTCACTTTTTGTAAATAAACCTACCAAGTACAGCCCGCCGTTAATTCCATAGTTATTTTGGGGACTACCAAAGTAAAAACCAAAATCTTGTATTAAATCCGGTATGTCCTCTCCTTGTTTATTAAAAAATCTATTAGTATTGTCGTCTATAAGGTTTAACCCTACTGTACCCACTACAATACCAGCTGCAATAGCAAAATCATCTTTTTCCCATTGCAAGGGCCTCGAATACACATACTTGAAACCACCCCAAGCTAAAGAAGCATCATTTTTTACAAGATCCCAGGTTTTTATTTTATCCTTTTTAGGAGCGATATTTTCATTTTGATGGACAAGAGTATCATGTTGTGCACTTACTATTATTGGTATTAAAAAAATAGAAGATAGCGCTAAGAGGAGTTTTTTCATTTAAATTTTAGTTGAAAATAGAGCTGCTTATGAAGTAAAACATATCTCAATAACCTTAGAAGAAGCAGAATACGCTCCCTAAGCATTTTTTTTTTGCAAATTTAATTGAAAAATATAGGTTTAGCAATGTGATAATTACACAATACCTTGAAGCAATACTGAAACCATATCTCTTTTTAAAACGTTTACATCGAGTTTCCCCCTTTTTTCATACCATAAATACAAAGTTCGTAAGGTAGAAAGTATTGAAAATAATATTACTTCAGGATGTCTTGCTTCAATTTCATTGGCTTTAATACCTTCCTTAATAACAATTCGAACATTTTGCTCATAATCATCACGCATGTTCACAAACTGCTGTAAGTCGTCTTCTTTTAAATGCATCCAATCATTATTTAATGCTGGTAACGCTTCAGAATACGTAACAGTAATATCAATATGGAATTCAATGATTTTTTCAATTTTCTCTACTGATGTCCCCTTACTCGAAACAACTTGCTCCATACCATTTGTAAACTCTCGAGCCACCGTCAATATTAAGGTTGAAAGAATCTCTTGCTTTCCCGAAATATGATTGTATAGGCTAGAAGCCTTTATCCCCATAGCCTGTGCAATGTCGCGCATAGAAACAGCATTGTATCCTTTTTCTTTAAAAAGACGGGATGCTGTGGTTATTATTTCGGTTTTTCGGGAAGCCGGTTTCATAGTATTCTGCAAGATACAGTTTTTACAAACTCATTCATAAATCTGTTATAAGGTATTATTAATTACGACCTAAGTAATTCTAATTTCATTATTTTTGACCCCTATGAAAGAGCGCATTGAAACAAACGAGTTACTAGACAGGTTACCACCGCATTTAAAGCAGTACATAAAACCTCAGGATTACGATCAATATACACCAATAAACCAAGCAGTTTGGCGGTATGTAATGCGCAAAAACGTAGATTATTTAAGCCAAGTGGCACACGAAAGTTATTTGGACGGCCTTAAAAAAACAGGTATCTCAATCGATACTATTCCTTCTATGTACGGAATGAACCGTATTTTAAAAGAAATTGGCTGGGCAGCCGTTGCGGTTGATGGGTTTATTCCGCCTAATGCATTTATGGAATTTCAGGCATATAAAGTATTGGTGATTGCCAGTGATATTCGTCAGCTTGAAAATATTGAATACACTCCTGCCCCAGATATTATTCACGAAGGTGCCGGACACGCACCCATTATTGCTAGTCCCGATTATGCCGAATACCTACGCCGTTTTGGCGAGATTGGCGCGAAAGCGATTTCTAGTGCGCATGATATGGAAATGTATGAAGCCGTACGAGAGCTTTCTATTTTAAAAGAAGCGGATGGTATTTCAGAAACCATCATAAAAGCAGCTGAAGAACGAGTAGAAGAACTTCAGCATAAAAAAGTAGAACCTTCTGAAATTGCACTTATACGAAATTTACATTGGTGGACTGTTGAGTACGGACTGGTAGGCACTGTTGAAAAACCTAAAATTTATGGTGCTGGCTTGCTTTCTTCTATTGGGGAAAGTACGTGGTGTATGAAAGATGAAGTAAAGAAAATACCGTATTCCATCGATGCAGCTTACCAAGAGTTTGATATCACCAAACCACAACCACAATTGTATGTAACCCCAGATTTTGCATACTTACAAGAAGTTTTGGAAGAGTTTGCAAATACAATGGCCATAAGAAAAGGTGGTTGGCGCGGATTAAAAAAATTAATAAATTCTAAGCAAATTGGAACGATAGAATTGAGTACCGGTCTTCAAGTAAGCGGTCATTTTTCTCGAATGATTCAAAATGAAGACAATGAGGTGGTTTATTTTGAAACCGAGGGCGAAACTGCGCTCGCATACCGCGAAAAAGAAGTAATTGGCCACGGAATTAGCCGTCATACTAACGGATTTAGATCGCCACTGGGGAAACTTAAAAAAATAAATCTCGCCATCGAAAATATGGGACCTCGCGACTTACAGGCTTATAATTTTTACGATGGTAAACCTATTGCTTTCGAGTTTGAAAGTGGCATCACCGTTGAAGGTTTAAACGTTACCGGAATGCGAAATTTACGAGGTGAGTTGATGCTTATCCAGTTTACAAATTGTACGGTTACGCACAAGGACGAAGTGCTATTTACGCCAGAAATGGGTGATTTTGATATGGCCGTTGGTAAAGAAATTGTGTCTGCTTTTACAGGCGCTGCCGATTATCTATCTTTCCCTATTTCGCTTCATAAATTAAGTGATACAAAAACCAATCGTTCTAACCTTTCTGAAAAAGAAATTAAGTTAAATAATTTTTATAAGCAGATACGTTTACTTCGGAATAATAAAGACCATAAATCCTTTGAAGAAAAACTTCCTGAGTTAAAAACCATATTTGAAACTCTAGAGAATGACTATCCAAAAGACTGGTTACTTCCTTTAGAAATATTTGAACTCGTTGCTTCAGAAAACAGTACTTTTTCTGAAAAGGTTTTAAAACATCTATTAGCGCTTAAAAAGGAACGCCCTAACGTTGCTCATTTAATTGATGACGGGTTACTACTTATTGAAAAAAACACCAAACAAGTAAGTAACTAACATATGGGATTATTAGATTTTTTATTCGGAAGTAACACTAAGGAAATCCAAGATTTTAAAAATCGGGATGCCGTAATTTTAGACGTTCGAACACAGAAAGAGTACGATGCTGGGGCTATTTCGGGGTCTAAACATATTCCCGTCAATGAAATTGACGCTAAAATTTCAGAAATTAAGCAATGGAACAAACCTGTAATTACTTACTGTGCCAGCGGTGTACGCAGTGGTAATGCAGCCAAAACATTAAGCAAAAATAATATTGAAGCGATTAATGGTGGTGGCTGGAAGTCACTTAAAAAGAAGTTATAATTTAATCCTCTCTAAATCCGCTTCGTCTTCAATTGGTTCACTTTGATATTGAAGCGTCCACCCCATAGAACTCGTAAGAATATAAATTTTCTGAAGTTCAGAAATTAATCTGTTTTCTGCATTAGTAACCAATTCAGATGCTTCTATTTTTTTCCGAAGAGAAGACTCAACTTGCTTTTTTATTTTATTATAATCTTCCGCTTTAAATTGGTTTAGATAATCCTGTTTTACATCGTAATACTCAATATCTGGGTTGATATTTAATTCTGGTTTAGGAATATGAATGATGGTAACGGTTTTCATTTCTTGGTTAACTTCCGTATTAATTTTACTTAAATCGTACGCGATTGTTGCTTTTGCATTTACTACAACAAGTGCTTTTTTACGGGCTGAAAAAACATCCAAATAGAATTTTTTCCAGTCCTCGAAGGTAAAAACTTGAGCATAGCTACCTTCGGTAACAATTAATTTTCCTACATTTTTCAATTCTTTTTGAATCAATGCCGTATTGGCTTCTAATTGTTCCTTTTCATCTTTATTGTGCTCACAATATCGTAAACCAAATACGATAAGAAGTGCTATAGCAGCACCCAAAAGTATCTTTCGCATAACTCAATTTTTTTATTAAAGATACTGATTTATAAAGCATCTTTATAGACTACGTAGAAATACGTAAATTTATGTGGGAGTTATATCACAATAAGGTTTTTGTGTATCTTTCAATCAAATTAAATAATCATGGGATTTTTTTCAACTAACCAAGAGGGTAAATCTAATAAAGTAGCTGAAGAGTTAGCCACAAATGTTGATGAGACAAATAAGGAGCTTGAAAATATACTATCACGGTTTTTAAACAACCAAGATAAATTTGATGATCTTAGCGATCAGTTACTTTTATTATCTAAAAAATTAAATAAAAAGCTTTCTGATAAGGAAAACGAAAAATTATGCTTCCTTACCGAAACCGTAAATGATCTTCAAGAAGAATATTTAAACACTTTTCGTGTTATCGCTACACTTCAGGAAAAGCAACAACTAAGAGTTGATGCTGTTGATGATAAGTATAAAAAAATCGTTAAAAAAGCCAGTCAAAAATACGCTGAGGCTCGAAGCCTTTATTACTAAGCCATAATATATAGCACGCTTTTTGTATCTTGAACTCTCTATGAAAGCCGTGTACCTCTTTTTTTTATTCCTTACACCAGTTTTACTGGCACAACAAATTGAATCTATTTCAAAAACTCCTTTAATTGCTGATAAATTTATTGGCGTTGATGCTTTTAACAATACCTATTTTACCACCAACATGGAATTGCATAAGATTGGTGTTGATGGCGGTTTTGTTTTTAACGATTTGCAATTAGGGCGCATAACTTCAGTAGATATAATTAATCCGTTAAACGTGGTTCTTTTTTATGAAGATACCAATACTGTTGTTTTCGTGGATAATAGATTAAATGAAATAGAGCGCATTAACTTCAACAACCTTCCACAGTTTTTAAACATTAATACAGCAACCAACGCTGGTAATAACAGACTTTGGGTTTTTAATATTGACACACAACAATTAGAATTGTTCAATTACCGCTCTTTAACCAATACAGTGGTCTCGCAACCATTTTCGGGTACGTTGGTTTCTCAAACCAGTAATTTTAATTATTGTTACTTACTTACTGAAAATAAAACACGCGTTTTCAATGTGTATGGAAGTTTACTTTCTGAAATAGCTTTGGAAGGCTATACTAAAGTAATTCAGCAAGATGAAAAAGTAATGGGCGTAAAAGAAAATTCGCTTTATTATTTAGCCAAAATAAATGAAGGCAAAACCAAAAAATTACCTGAAGCAATAAAAATACCATTACCTGAAATAACCATAAAAGACTTGCACCTTACGCAGGAATTCCTGTATATTTATGACGGAAAAAACATCCACACCCTAAAATTAACCGAACCTAAGAAGTAAAGATTATGCACGTAGCAATTGCAGGAAACATTGGCTCCGGAAAAACAACCTTAACCCGTTTATTGGCAAAACACTATAAGTGGAAACCTCAATTTGAAGATGTGGAAGACAACCCCTATTTAGATGACTTTTACAACCAAATGGCGCGATGGTCTTTTAACTTGCAAATTTACTTTTTAAACAGTAGGTTTCGTCAAATTCTCGAAATTCGTGAAAAAGGGAAGGATGTTATTCAAGATCGTACCATTTATGAAGATGCCTACATCTTCGCACCCAACCTACATGCAATGGGCCTAATGACCAATCGTGATTTTGAAAATTACCGCTCTCTGTTCGATTTGATGGAAAGCGTAACCGAAGGTCCAGATTTATTGATTTACTTACGCAGTTCAATTCCTAACCTAGTAAAACAAATTCATAAACGTGGTCGCGATTATGAAAACTCCATAAGCATCGACTACTTAAGTCGTTTAAACGAGCGTTACGAAGCTTGGATACACGATTACGACAAAGGAAACCTCATTATCTTAGATGTAGACAACCTTGACTTTGTTGATAACCCTGAACATTTAGGCGAAGTAGTTAATAAAATTGACGCAGAACTGCACGGGTTGTTTTAACAAGAAAACAACATTACTACCTTTTATGGCTATAAAAGTTAACATTTCGCTCACACAAAAGATGTAGCAATATGTTTATTTTGCCAGTATAACTACTATGGCAAAACTATACAATACAAAATATTACCACCGCGACCTTTCGTGGTTGCGCTTCAATCATCGAGTTTTACAAGAAGCTGCAGACTATAAAAACCCTTTATACGAGCGTATCAAGTTTTTAGCGATTTTTTCTTCCAATTTGGATGAATTTTTCAGGGTTCGCGTGTCTGATATCCGGCAGATTAAAGAGATTGAAAAACCTTTTAGAAAAAAATTAATCACCAAGCCAAATAAGGTTCTAAAAGAAATAAAAAAGCAAGTAGAACTGCAACAAGAAGAATTTGGCGATATTTTCAAAAACCAGATTATTCCAGATTTGAAAGAAGAAAGTATTCATTTAATTGATTACAAAGAGTTTTCTGGCACTCAAAAAGAAATCGCTAAATCATATTTTGAAGATACGTTAAAAGAAAAATTAGAAGTAAGTTTCAATCCCAGTTCAAATAGCGATACTGTTTTTATTGAAAATGAAGCATTATATCTCGCTGCTCAGCTAGAAAATAATACGTTCAAATTAGTTAAAATCCCTGACGATGAACCTCGGTTTTTTACATTTCCGAAGCATAACGGAAAATACTTTATCACCTTTATTGATGATGTTTTAAAGTATAGTTTAAAACAAACTCCTCAAAAGGAAGAAAATATTACCTTTTATTCCATCAAAAAATCTAGAGATGCTGAATTGTATATAGAAGATGAGTTTTCTGGCAACGTAATGGAACGGATAAAAAAATCGCTTCCTAAGCGTAATACAGGGCAGGCAACCCGTTTATTGATTGACAATAAAATGCCAAAACAATTTGAAGAAGTTTTAAAGAACGCTTTAGAGGTTTATAACACTGACATTGTTAAGGGTGGAACATATCATAACTTTAAAGACTTTTTTGGGTTTCCTAACCCAACTTCAAAAAACTTATCTATTGAAGAGTTACCCCCGTTACCACATCCCGTTTTGGCAGATTGTGATTCGGTTTTTAAAGCCATCGATGAAAAAGATCAACTTATACATTACCCTTACCAAAATTTCGAACCGGTAATAAAACTATTAGAAGAAGCTGCAGATGACCCCAAAGTCACTACAATAAAAATGACTATTTATCGAGCTGCCAGTGAATCAAGATTAAACGATGCTATTGCAAAAGCTGCAAAAAATGGAAAAGAAGTTGTCATTTTTATAGAAGTAAAAGCTCGTTTTGATGAGCATAACAATTTAAAGTGGGGTAAATTATTTGAAGATAATGGCGCACACGTAATTTATAGTTTTCCGGCTATAAAAATCCACTCAAAGATACTATGTATTGAGCGTGAAACAAACGAATCATCAAAACGGTACGGATACATTGCAACGGGTAATTTTAATGAGAATACGGCTAAATTATATACAGATTTCGGCATCATGACTGCCAACAAAACCATTACAGAAGACCTTAATAAACTGTTTTTAGTTCTTCAAGGAAAAATGATTATCCCAAAACCTGATAAGCTTTTAGTTTCACCCTTTACACTACGAGATACTTTTGAAGATTTAATAGAAAATGAAATGGAGTTGGCAAAAGCAGGAAAAGACGCCTATATTATTGCTAAAATGAACAGCCTGCAAGATAAAAGCATGATAAAAATGCTTTATAAAGCTAGCAATGCAGGTGTGAAAATTAGATTATTAGTACGCGGTATCTGCTCAATCGTGCCTGGCATTAAAGATCAAAGTGAAAACATTCAAGTTACTAGTATTCTCGATCGTTTTTTAGAGCACGGCCGTATTTATATTTTCGGGAATGATGGGAATGAAAAAATGTATATTGGTAGCGCAGATTGGATGAAACGAAACCTGAGCCACCGTATTGAAGTGGTTACCCCAATTTTAGATCAAGATCACCATAATACTATTAGAGAGCTAATAGAAATTCAACTAAACGATAATGTTAAAGCACGTATAATTGATCCCGACCAAAAAAATGAATATGTAAAACACGGCAAACCAGCCGTACGGGCTCAGTATGACACATATAACTATTTTAAAGAAAAGTCCTAATTATTTTATAAACCCTTGTCCTTTTGCGTGTTTAATAGCCTCTTTACTATCTTCTACTAATAAAGCAGGTGTCGTGTCATAATTTGAAAACAAACTTTTAATGCGCTTCATTTTCTTTTTATGCTTTACGCTTCGAAGGTAGATTGCCTTAATTTGTTTTGGGTACTTTTCGGCTATTTCTATATAAATATCAGCATCGTGTTCGCCACTGTCGCCAATTAAAATAAAGCCTTTATTTGGGTAAGTTTTTAAAATGTTGAGAATTTCTTTCTGTTTTTGTGGCTTCTCCTCTTCTTTTTTTCTTCTGAAAGGTGTAGGAAGGCTTCGCAACAAAACCGGTCCTTTCGGAAACGTATTTGCTTTTAAAAACAGTTCTAGATACCGATATAAGTTCCAAGGGCTGTGGCTTACATAAAATAGCGGGTTCGCTTCCTTCCCTGTTTTTCCTTGATGTAATAGTTGATAAAATTCTGAAGCACCTTCCAGAGGTGATCTACTTTCCGCATTTCTAAAAAAAGTATTAAAAACTAATTTTAATTTTAAAAATGAAGCAACACCGGTATGGATTATAGTATCGTCAATATCGCTAATTACTCCGAATTCGCTTTTTTCTGAAGGAATAAGCATCTCTCCAGGAAAACGATTTTGATTATTTATAATTCTATTAGGAAATTTCTTTTCAAATGAGATTTCATATTGCAGCCAACCTTCTTTATTTGTCAAATTATCTAAGCCGGGAATGTTTTCTTTAAACTTAAAGTAACCCTTATTATCAGTCTCCGTATAATAAACCGAATTATCGGGCAAGGTAATTTTAAGTTTTGCAAATGGAATTTCGTCGGTTTCAAACCGCTTATAAGTATTTTTTATCAAGCTGAAGATTCCATTTTTTGAAAGATCGATATTTTCATCTTCCAAAGCCCTACCACGGATATATAGATGAGTATTTGTTCCGTAACTGTGGAAGGTAATAATTTGCAACGGATCTTTTTTAAATAACCCCATATTACAACACCCAAGTTTCCGGCCACAACCACATTAATAGTAAACCTGCTGCTATTGAAATACCAAAAGATATTGCAATCCATTTTGTTAACTCTTTGGTGCCCAAAACGGCTGCCATAATTCCTTTAAAAAGTAAGTTTGAAAGGGAAGCTAATAAAATTAAACGCCACCCTGTTTCAGTTTTTAAACCTCCACCCTTCATAGTTTGTGACAAAGAAAGCGTGATAGCATCTACATCTGTCAATCCACTTATAATTGCTACAATATATAAAGCTTCGTTACCAAATTCTTCTTTTGTGAATGCTACAGCTAATAAAATAAGACCATATAAAAGACCAAAGATTAATGCACTTTTAAATTGAGCAGGGTTTTTGGGCTCAGGCATTTCATCATCTTTATCATCATTGTTAAATAAATAAAACAAGCCTACACATAACAGCACCATGATTATTAACTCAACTATAATAGGCAACATTATCTGTGGAAGCTTTTCAGGAATGACTATCCCTACCTCTATTAACACTCTGACCAATGCAATAGCAGAAGCTGCGGTTATGACAAAAGCTGCCATTTTTCCAATATTCTTGGCATCCTTAGTTTTTCGTGCATAGCTTACTGTGGTAGCGGTACTACTAATTAAGCCTCCTAATACCCCATTTGAAATAACACCTACTTTTTTACCCACAAATTTGTAAATAAAGTAGCCTATTACACTTATCCCTACTATAAGTGTAACCATCAGCCATATATTTTTAGGGTTTAAAACATCTAAAGGTCCATAGGTTTCATCAGGCAAAATAGGAAGTATTACTAATGAGATCCCAGCAAATGTCATGATCGCTGCTAAGTCTTTGTCTTTTAAGTTTTCAATAAAATCGTGAAGATGCTCCTTTACGTATAATAGTACAGCCATTGCCCCACCAACCACAACACCTATTACTTGATCGCCAAGCACTAAATAGCCCCCAATTGCAAACATGAGCAATGCAGCAACTTCGGTGGTTTGACCTATATCGGCTTCGTTTAATTTTTTAAGCTTTATTATATTGGCGGTGATTAGTAATCCCGTAACAGCCAACCCCATAACTGGAAGTATAAATGGATTGTCAAAATCCCTACTTAAAAAACCTGACACAACTCCAAGAATGGAAATAAGCGTGAACGTTCTAACGCCAGCCATTTTATTATCGGTCCGTTGACGTTGTAACCCAACCAACATTCCTAAGCCAAAAGCTATCCCCAATGTTATTAAATCGTCGTAGTTCATTATCTGAAAGATACTATAAAAACATAAAAAAACCCTGACTGTTAATCAGGGTTTACATTAATTTTAACAAAGAAGCACTATTTTTGAGATTGATCTCTTAGCGCTTCAATTTGGGAATTTACCTCTTCTTCAGTCCCTGTAAAGGTTTTGCTTTCGGTTGTTGTTTTCCCATCTTTCGTGGTTTTAATAGTAACATCTGCAGTAGTTAAGGTATCGTTTGATGATAAGCTTACCATAATTTCTTTTGAAACTTCTTTCACCTGCTCCGCTTGGTTATCGGTTAACAACGTTTGGTTTCCGTCTTCATCTATCATATACATTTCTTCTGAAATAGTATCACTTTCCATTTCACTAGTAGTACCGTGACCACCTAAAATTGGAGCGATTACTAAACCAACTAAACACGTCAATTTAATTAAAATGTTCATTGAAGGTCCTGATGTATCTTTAAAAGGATCTCCAACGGTATCACCCGTAACGGCAGCTTTATGGGCATCACTCCCTTTATAAGTCATCTCACCATTGATCATTACACCAGCTTCAAACGATTTTTTAGCATTGTCCCAAGCACCTCCGGCATTATTCTGAAATATCGCCCACATTACACCGCTCACACAAACACCAGCCATATAACCTCCAAGAGGTTCTGCTCCAAATACCAGCCCAATAAAAATAGGTGTAATAATTGTTAATAGTCCTGGCAATATCATTTCACGTAAAGCAGCTTTGGTTGAAATATCTACACACTTTCCATATTCTGGAGTAGCAGTACCTTCCATAATTCCTGGAATTTCTCTAAACTGTCGGCGAACTTCTTGTACCATTTTCATCGCAGCTTTACCAACCGATTTCATCGCCAATGCTGAAAATACTACTGGAATCATTCCCCCAACAAATAACATCGCTAATACATCGGCACGGAAAATATTAATCCCATCAATCCCTGTAAAAGTAACATACGCTGCAAAAAGTGCTAATGCAGTTAAAGCTGCCGAAGCAATGGCAAAACCTTTCCCTACGGCTGCAGTTGTATTTCCTACGGAATCTAAAATATCAGTTCGTTCTCTAACGTGAGGTTCTAATTCGCTCATTTCGGCGACTCCTCCAGCGTTATCAGCAATGGGTCCAAAGGCATCAATTGCCAACTGCATAGCTGTCGTGGCCATCATTGCTGAAGCCGCTAAGGCAACACCATAAAAACCTGCAAATTCATACGAACCATAAATAGCTGCAGCAAAAAGCAATACACTCCAAAATGTAGATTTCATACCAACGGCCAATCCTGCGATTATATTTGTTCCGGCACCTGTTGAAGAATTTTGAACAATTTCTAGAACAGGCTTCTTACCCAAACTTGTATAGTATGCGGTTACAAAAGATATTAAAGCTCCTACAGCCAAACCAATACAAGCGGCCCAAAAGACATTAATACTTGGTATTTCTTTAACCCCTTCGCCAAAAAATACCATAGTCATTGTTTCTGGCAACATCCAGTCTATTAAAAACCAGCTAGCAATCAAAGTAAGAATAATAGCCGTCCAGTTACCCATATCTAATGCTTTCTGAACTTGTGCTTCTTTCGCATCGTTATTTTTAATTCCAACTAAAAAGGTTCCGATGATAGAGGCTAGAATTCCTACCCCAGCGATCAATATTGGTAATAATATTGGCCCCATATTTCCGAAGGCATCTGTAAACTGTCCATCCACGCTCATATCGCGGATTAGGTAATTACCTAATACCATTGCCGCTAAAACGGTAGCAACATAACTTCCAAAAAGATCGGCACCCATTCCGGCAACATCCCCAACGTTGTCTCCAACGTTATCGGCAATCGTTGCTGGGTTACGTGGATCGTCTTCTGGAATACCAGCTTCCACTTTTCCTACCAAATCGGCACCTACATCGGCTGCTTTGGTGTAAATTCCACCACCTACACGAGCGAAAAGTGCAATACTTTCGGCACCTAAGGAAAATCCTGCTAAGGCTTCCAATACAACAGTCATATCTCCATAAAAATCGCCGCCTTCGACAATAAACTGGCTAGTAAAGAACATAAAGAACAAACTTAAACCCAACACAGCAAGACCAGCTACGCCAAGCCCCATTACAGTACCACCACTAAAAGAAACTTTTAACGCTTGTGGTAGGCTCGTTTTTGCAGCTTCGGCAGTACGGGCATTCGCATCGGTAGCAATTCGCATTCCTATGTTTCCAGCCAAAGCAGAAAAAACAGCTCCTATTAAAAAAGCAGGGACAATCATCCAACTAGTGGACGGCACCAAAGTAGAGACAACAAACAGCAACACCCCTGCAATTACAGCAAATATGGCCAATAGCCTATATTCTGCACTTAGAAAAGCGAGTGCGCCTTCTTTAATACTTTTTGAAATAGATTGCATGCGATCGCTACCAGCAGGCTGCTTTTTTACCCAGCTCATTTTAACTAGCATAAAAAGAAGGCCAAGAATGGCCAGTACAATAGGGATAAAGATAATATTCTGTTCCATTATATAATTAATTTTAGATTGGTTTTTAAATTTTTCAAAACCAAAAGTAAGTAAATAGGTTGGGATATGAAATATTTAAATTTTTATACGTAGTAATATATTTTTCTGAAAAAATAATCCAATAAATTTAGCTTAACTTAACTATTATGCAACTTATATCAATATAATGAATTTTACAAAACAAGTTTAAACTACTACTTTTACAGTTGTTATACTTCAACCATCAAGAATTGAAAACACTGTAAAGAATATGAATTCAGAAAATTTATGACTCTTAGAGCTCTATACATATTTTGGCATAAACTAACACATTGGGAGTACTGGCCTTTGCACGTTGTTTATTTTCCTATCTATTTACTTTACGGCTATTACTCTATTAAAGCAAAATACATTTGCTTTTTTAATGCTGTAAATCCATCTATAAAAAACGGAGGGCTAATGATGGAATCTAAAAAAGAAGTATACAATCTTATTCCAAAAAAATATTACGCAAAAACCGTTTTAATACATACAAAAACAACTTCGGAAGAAATAAAAAGTGTCTTAATGAAGGAAAAACTAGCATTCCCACTTATAGCTAAACCAGATATTGGACTTCGGGGCAGTGCGGTACAAAAAATACATTCAGAAAAAGAACTGTTTGACTATCACCAAAAGGCAAATTTTGATTACTTGATTCAAGATTTCATACCCTTTCCAAATGAAATTGGTGTGTTTTATGTGCGTTATCCCGATGAAACAAAAGGAATAATTACCGGAATTGTCTCTAAAGAAACGATAACAGTTACTGGTGACGGAATTTCATCAGTAGAAGAACTGCTTAACAAAACTCCGCGGTTTCAAATTCAGTTAAAAACACTTCAAAAAGAACACGGCGTCATTTTTAATAAAATACTTTCTCAAGGTGAGAAGCTAAACTTAATGCCCTTCGGAAGTCATTCTAGAGGAGCTAAGTTTACCGATTTTAGCCACATAATTACACCTCAGCTTACCAAAAGTATCAACAACATATGTCTTCAAATTAATGGATTTTACTATGGAAGATTAGACATTATGTACAATACAGTTAACGAACTAGAGCAAGGAAAAAATCTAATAATTGTAGAACTTAATGGCGCCAAAAGCGAGCCCACCCATATTTACGACCCTGAACATTCTTTGTTCTTTGCATGGAAAACATTGGCAAAACACATAAAATATATGTTTGAGATAAGCCAAATAAACTATAAAAGTAAAGGAGCTCCTTATTTAAAATACCACATTGGTATTCGTGAAATGCAGGCCCATTTTGTTCAGAATAAAAAGATACTTCAATTTTAATTCATCTAACTTCAATAGGGAGCAAAACAAAAAAGCAACAACCAAATTGGTTATTGCTTTCTATTATATAATAGTCTTCTTATTTAAAGGAAGGTTTTAACGAATACTTACTTCCTGAAAAGGAACATCGCTTTCTCTAAAACGGTCTATACATTTAGCAACAATCTCTTTTGCTTCGTTAACGTCGCCCCAACCACCTACATCTACTTTCTTTTCTTCTAGGTCTTTATAAACCTGAAAAAAGTGTTCAATTTCTTTAATAAGGTGCGGGTTTAACTCAGATAAATCATTTACATTATTTGAAATAGGGTCACTTATCGGCACGCAAATAACTTTTTCATCTGGACCTTTTTCATCTGCCATATGGAACACACCAATAGGCTTTACTTCAATTACACAACCTGGGAAGGTTGGCTCAGTTACTAAAACTAACACATCTAATGGGTCACCGTCTAATGCTAATGTTTCTGGCATAAAGCCATAATCTGCCGGATACATCATAGATGAAAAGATCATACGGTCATACCGTATTTTTTTCAATTCAAAATCATATTCATACTTGTTTCGGCTTCCTTTCGGTATCTCGATTAATACATCGAAAGTCTGTACTTTGTCTGCGGTCATTTTATCTAATTTAATTTTATCTTCCTTTTTAACTGGAAAACCAGCTTACTTTGGGGGTGCAAAAATAACTCTTTTAGACAGTTAATACAGCAAAAACAAGTTTAATTTTACATTAAAAGTTAGACATTCTCAAAACTCAAACTAGTACTAGGTAGAAGAAACATTAAATTAATTACATTTGCTAGCAATACCCTTAACCTAAATGAAGAAATACATAGGCATATTTCTATTGCTATGCTTACTGCTACCCTCAGCAGGCACATATGTTTGGTTAACTTTTCATAAAAAAAGTCTTAAAAAGGAGGTTAAGTGGAAACTTATCGCTGGTATTGACAAAGAAGAACTTGTTTTACTGAAATTTTCAAAAACTGAAATTGATAAAAAAGTAAGATGGGAACACGCTAAAGAATTTGAGTACAAAGGACAGATGTATGATATTGTTGAAACTAATATCACTAAAGACAGTATAGCCTATTGGTGTTGGTGGGATTATGAAGAAACCAAACTAAATAAAGATTTAAATAAAATATTTTCAGGAGTTTTAAAAGCTGACACAGAAACCAATAAAAAGCGTAAAAGACTAATAAACTTTTACCGTACACTATTTGTTCAATCCAAACCCGTTTGGCAGCTATATGCTGCTGGTACAGACACTCTAAAGGAGAAAATTATTTATTCTACTATTTATTATAAATCAATTTCCTTTCCACCGCCAGAAACACCTCCTCGGATAAGTTAAACGCATATTCAACTTTTTACTTTTCACCTTTTACTAGGTGATTAACGCAGTTATATTCATAACTGTATTAAAATATTTTGTTTAAAACTAATTATCATACAATGAAAAAAATTATTTTATTGATGGTATTATTAGGCTTTGTTTATACTACAAATGCCCAAATAATTACCATTCAAGACCAGAACACAGAACAAGCTCTGGAACTGGTTACCCTTATCAGTAAAAGCACGAATGCTTATGCCACAACAAACTCTAAAGGACAGGCAGATATTTCGGCTTTAAAAGATGCTGAAAAAATTGAAATAAGAACACTTGGCTATAAAAGTCAAGTAAAAAGCTACGATGAACTTCAATCATCAAATTTCCTCATATTAATGGAACCCTCTAATATTAGTATGGATGAAGTGGTTGTCTCAGCTACACGATGGAATCAATCGTCATCAGATATTCCATCTAAAGTTGTTTCAATTTCTTCAAAAGAAATTGCATTGCAAAACCCGCAAACAGCAGCTGATTTATTAGGGATTTCAGGAAAAGTATTCATTCAAAAAAGTCAGCAAGGTGGTGGAAGTCCTATGATACGAGGATTTGCGACAAATAGATTGGTTTACACCATTGATGGTGTACGTATGAATACCGCTATATTTAGAGGCGGAAACTTACAGAATATAATTTCTCTCGACCCTTTTGCAACCGAGCATACTGAAGTACTTTTTGGTCCAGGATCGGTTATTTATGGAAGTGACGCCATTGGTGGTGTCATGAGTTTTCAGACCCTTACCCCTCAATTTTCATTAGATGACAAACCATTTATTACTGGGAAAGCAGTAACTCGGTATGCATCGGCTAATAATGAAAAAACAGCCCATTTAGATGTAAATGTAGGTTGGAAAAAATGGGCCTTTACAACCAGCATCACATCTTACGATTATGAGGATTTAAAGCAAGGTAGCAATGGGCCTGATGAGTTTTTACGTCCTAACTACGTAAAACGTCAAGATAGTATGGATGTGGTGGTTACCAACGAAGACCCTCGTATTCAAAATCCATCTGCATATTCACAAATTAATTTGATGCAAAAAGTACGTTTTAAGCCTAATGAAAACTGGGACTTTCAATACGGATTACATTACTCTGAAACATCTGAATATGGAAGGTATGATCGCCACCAACGCATGCGTGATGGAGCCCCACGGTATGGTGAATGGAAGTATGGTCCTCAAAAATGGATGATGAATAATTTAAACTTCTCACATTCTAAACAAAACAATATTTACGATCAATTATCGGTGCGTTTAGCTGTTCAAAATTTTGAAGAAAGCCGTATAAGTCGAAACTTTAATGATGCAAACCGTGAAACTCGTGTTGAGAAAGTGGATGCTTATTCTGCTAATATAGATTTCACTAAAGCTATTGGAAGCCAACATGAATTATACTATGGATTAGAACTTGTTACCAACGAAGTAAACTCTACCGGAACTGACCTTAATATTGAAACTGGTGTTAGCCAAGCAGGACCAAGTAGATATCCAGAAGCAACTTGGTCATCGTATGCGGCTTATTTTTCAGATCAATTTACTATAAACGATCAAGTACTTCTACAAGGTGGACTTCGGTACAACTTTATAAAATTAGATGCAGAATTTGATACCAATTTCTATCCGTTTCCTTTTGAAACAGCTTCATTAGAAAATGGAAATTTAACCGGAAGTCTAGGAGTTGTTTACAAACCAGCGGATGATTGGGTTATTAGCTCTAACGCATCTACAGCTTTTAGAGCGCCAAATGTAGATGATGTAGGTAAAGTGTTTGATTCAGAACCTGGTTCAGTGGTCATTCCTAACCCAGATTTAGAGGCTGAATATGCTTATAATATAGATTTAGGGATAGCAAAAGTGTTTAGTGATGTCGTAAAAGTAGATGTGACGGGTTATTACACACATTTAAAGAATGCATTAGTTCGTCGTGATTTTAAATTGAACGGACAAGACAGTATTGTTTATGATGGAGAGTTAAGTCAAGTACAAGCTATTCAAAATGCTGCTGAAGCAAACGTATATGGTGTGCAAGCCGGTGTGGAAGTAAAACTCCCAAATGGTTTTGGTTTTTCATCAGACTTTAATTATCAATATGGTGAAGAGGAGTTGGATGATGGTACTACTAGTCGTTCCCGTCATGCCGCACCGTGGTTTGGTGTTTCTAGATTAACGTATGGGGCTCAAAACCTAAATATGCAAGTATATATGAATTACAGTGGTAAACGTGATTTTGAAGATCTTCCTGAAGGAGAAAAAGGCAAGACAGAAATATATGCCATTGACGAAAACGGAAATCCATACGCGGCAGGTTGGTACACGCTAAATTATAAAGCAAGCTACCGTCTAAGTGATATGTTCACAGTTACTGGCGGTCTTGAAAATATTACAGACCGAAGATACCGTCCGTATAGCTCTGGTATTTCAGGTGCGGGAAGGAATTTTATTCTTTCGCTACGGGCTAATTTTTAAAAGCTGAAATAATTCAAAAAAATTATAAAACTGTCATCTTTTAAGGTGGCAGTTTTTTATTTCTGAAATATCACAAAAAAGTTCAATATGATTATTAATTTGAAATTGAATAGCAAATTGTGACAAGCAGGGTATGATTTCTTCTTACAATCGAAATGACAATAGAGCACCCTCTCAACTCATCCTTTAAAAAGAAAAACCAAAAATACCGGTAACTCCAAACGAGCGAGCGTCAGGATTCCCTAAGTAATTTCCACGGAAGTTAAAGTCGATTCTAAATATTCTGAAAATATTTCCAACACCTACACTCCACTCCCAATAAATATCTTCTGGTGCGCGATACACAATATTTGAAGCATTAAGCGCTCTGTTATCGTCAGATATTTCACCATACACTGCTCTAAATCCAATAATTTCCCGAAGATCTAATTCGCGCAGTCCAGGGATACGACCAAAAATTCGGCCTCCAAAATTATGTTGTAAATGCAGTGATGTATACGTATCGGTTACGAATTCGTAATAATCTAAATTTGTAAACGCATTATACAAACTGAAATAGGTTTGATTTCCCGGTACAGGACTCAACAAGCCTAGCGGAACGGGATCAAATATTTTTCCTGCCTCAATGGTAGAAGTCAGACGACCAATACCTCCAATAATCCACGGTTGTGTATATAAAGCTTGTAATTTTTTATACTCAAAATCGCCATCTAGTATATTTTTCAGGCCATAAGTATACCCTAAATAAAAACTTGGATATTCACCGTCGTTAATAATGGTTCGTTCTACACCGTAACCCGAAGTTTTTCTTTTAGGAGTATAAAAGAGTCCTAATTCAATTTCAGGTTGAGAGATGGTGCTTTTAACGCTTCCGTCTTCAGCAAAATAATCGAGACTAAATGTTTCGGTAGCAGACCGTAATTTTCGATGCGATCCTGTTACTCTAACCATAAAATTCTTAGCAGGTTCCACTGAAAGACCAGCTGTTGCTAATTTTATTCGTGTTAACCGATCGTTAGAACCTACTGAAATTAATGACGAAGATGCTAAACTACGCCCTAATACATCATTACTAGTAGTTAAAGTTGCTCCTGTTTGTTCCACATCTTTCCGGTACCCGCTAAAAACAGTTAATCGTGATTTCCTGTCTAACAACAATTTTCCAGAAACTCCAAATTTGAATCGCTCGTCTTTAAAACCATAGGCTCCAAAGGTTTCAATTCGCCAAGGATCGTTCTGACTAAAATACGTTCTTCCACCCAAACGAATTCGGAGTCCTTCGGCTTCATTAAAACCAAAAATGGAAAACACGGGACCAATATCATAATTATCCACTTGATAATACCCACTTGCCAAAGTAGAACCAATATTATAAAGTGCTTTAAAACGAGGAACCGTTTTTAAAGTGTCGAGCATTTTATAAACGCCCTTTTCATCCTTATTTAAGGTCTCCATTCGATTTTCATCCCAAAAGCTATCGGGACGGTTGTAGATTTCTTCATTATAAGGATCGGTCTGTTCGCCGTAAAAGCTCTTATCCTTTTTTATATCAAATTCATAGTTATCATACAAAGTTGTTCTTCTTCCGTACACACCTTGTGCTTCTTCTTTTTTCCGAAGACTAAAATCACTTAAAAAATGATCCCGGGTAATCAAGAAAATACTATCGTTTAATACTTCAAACTCTTGTTCAATATAAATTTCACGAACCCAATTAATATTAGCGCTTTTTGAAGCCTGTAAGTTAATTTCTTTAATGGCCCACGTACTATCGTTTACCCAAAAATCACCTTTAAAAGTAAGTTCATTTTTTCTGCGGGGGTAATACACAATGTTATAACACCATTTGTTATCACGAAAAGCACTATCCAGCAACTTATAATTATAGACATCGATCCCAGTTCTAGAAAGTGGACTGGTAAAGGCTTTATCGAAAAATTTCAGGTAATTATCATATACATTATATTCTTTGTACAAATCTTTTACAAAAGCTATTAGGGTTTGGTTGTTCTCAAATCCGGAGTTTTTATTACCCTTCAAGACTTCTTTTTCTTCGTTCAGCAGATTATCACCATATACTTTAGAATACGCCTCGTTGATAAAAATTGGCAAATAAGAATTTCCAGTAACGTTTGAAGTATCTATCTGGTCCCAGATAAATTCCATTCCTTTAAAAATTCGGCTTTTTATAAGCGTACTGTCGATAGTATTTAAATCGAACTCTAGCTTTTCATACTTATCATAACTGTATTGCTTAAACTTTTTAACTCCGTTTTCGCGACGGTTCTCCCAAATTTTCCGAAGAATATCAATCGCCGGATTATTTTCTTTGGGTTGTTTACCACTTATAAGAACAACTTCATCTAAAGCGGAAGCTTCTTCTTCTAGAGCCACCTCCATTTTGTAGTTGTTTTTGGTCTCTAAAGCGACTTCTTTGGTTTTAAAACCTATAAATGAAAACACTACTGCATCATAATTTGAATCGCTTTCTATATAAAACCTACCTTCTTCGTTAGAAATAGTCCCTTCGTTTGAGTCTTTAAAAATAACATTTACGAAAGGCAATGGTTCTCCAGAAACATCCTTAACAAGCCCACTTACTTTGGTTTGAGCCACCACAATGGAAGTGATTAATAAAAAACTTAGAGAAAGGAGCTGCTTCATAGTAGGTTTACATGTGCTACGTTTAGTAGATAAAAAAACCTTACATTACATAAAAGTAAAGAAGGTTTTATAAATTAGTGTACATCTTACACGATGCCCACTCTATATTTTTATTTATACATCACTTTTTTAACTGCTTTCACCACATCGTCTGGACCAGGCAACCACTCTTTTAAAAGCTCTGGTGAATATGGTGCTGGCGTATCACCCGTATTTATTTTAACTATTGGCGCATCTAGATAATCAAAAGCCTGACTTTGTACTTGGTACGTAATTTCGGTTGCAATATTGCCAAAAGGCCAAGCTTCTTCCAATACTACCAAACGGTTTGTTTTTTTAACAGACTCTAAAATCGTTTCATGGTCCATAGGGCGCACAGTACGAAGATCGATAATCTCACATTCTATACCTTCTTCAGCAAGGTCTTCTGCTGCTTTATAAGCGGCTTTAATAATTTTTCCGAAAGAAACAATTGTTACATCGGCTCCTTTACGCTTTACCTCAGCAACACCTAAAGGAATTAAATATTCTCCTTCTGGCACTTCTCCTTTATCACCATACATCTGCTCACTTTCCATAAAAATTACTGGATCGTCATCGCGTATAGCACTTTTTAATAGTCCCTTTGCATCTTTAGGGTTGCTAGGTACTACTACTTTTAATCCTGGACAGTTGGCGTACCAGCTTTCAAAAGCTTGTGAGTGTGTTGCTGCTAATTGTCCCGCAGAAGCCGTTGGCCCTCTAAAAACAATAGGAATATTAAATTGTCCGCCACTCATTTGGCGCATTTTAGCCGCATTATTGATAATTTGATCAATACCAACTAATGAAAAGTTGAAGGTCATAAACTCAATAATAGGACGGTTACCGTTCATGGCAGAACCGACACCAACTCCAGAGAAACCAAGTTCAGAAATTGGAGTATCGATAATTCGTTTTGCTCCAAACTCGTCGAGCATTCCTTTACTGGCCTTATAAGCGCCGTTGTATTCGGCCACTTCTTCACCCATTAAATATATAGTATCGTCGCGACGCATTTCTTCGCTCATGGCTTCCTGTATCGCTTCACGGAATTGTAGTGTTTTCATCTGTAGTGCTTCTTTTCTATTCTGAAAAATTTGTCAAGACGACAAAAATAGTATATTCTTAATGTGTGAACGCATTTTTTATTAACATTTAACGGAAATTTATTATGCGTGCATAGCATATTTTGGAAATATATACTTATCTTCGTGCCTTCGTAATTCTAAGCAAATATAGCAGTGAATTACCTTAAAAAAAATAATACTCAAAAAGATACTAGTTATATGAAAATTTTAGTGTGTATAAGTCACGTACCGGACACTACTTCGAAAATTAATTTTACCGATAACGACACCAAATTTGATACAAACGGGGTACAATTTGTAATCAATCCTAATGATGAATTTGGTCTTACTCGTGCTATGTGGTTTAAAGAAAAGCAAGGCGCTAGTGTACATGTTATAAATGTAGGCGGTCCAGAAACAGAACCTACGCTTAGAAAAGCTCTTGCTATAGGTGCAGATGAAGCTATTCGAATTGACACTGAAGCTACCGATGGCTTTTCAGTTGCTAAGCAATTGGCCAATGTAGTTAAAGAAGGTGAGTACGATCTTGTACTTGGAGGCCGTGAATCTATTGATTATAATGGCGGAATGGTGCCTGGAATGATTGCACAATTAACGGGTGCTAATTTTGTGAACACCTGTATCGGTCTTGAAATTGAAGGCGACACAGCAACTGCCATTCGCGAGATTGATGGCGGTAAAGAAACGGTAAAAGCAAAATTGCCATTAGTTGTAGGTGGGCAAAAAGGGATTGTAGAAGAGAGTGATCTTCGTATTCCTAATATGCGTGGTATTATGCAGGCTCGTAAAAAACCATTAACAGTAAAAGATGCTGTAGATGCAAATGCTGAAACACAAACGGCTCAATTTGAAAAACCAGCTCCAAAAGGTGACATCAAATTGGTTGAAACCGTTGACGAATTAGTTGATTTACTTCATAACGAAGCTAAAGTAATCTAAGGACATTGTGTTTCCGAAGAATATTTCGGAAGTATTTAAAATCTAAAGCAAACTAAAATTACATTCTGATTTTTTCAGAATTCAAAAAAATTAAAATATGTCAGTAGTAGTATATACAGAATCCGAAGAAGGAACATTTAAAAAAATTGCTCAAGAAGCTGTTTCCTACGCTAAAGGAATTGCAGACAAAATGGGCGCGCCAGTAACCGCTGTAGCTATAAACGGAGGTGATACTAGTGAGCTTGGAAAATACGGTGCCGATAAGGTATTGAATGTTTCCAATGACAAATTAAGTAAATTTAATGCTGAGGCCTATGCAGATGCCGTTGCACAAGCAGCAAAAAAGGAAGGCGCTAAAGTAGTTGTGGTTTCTAGCAGTGCTAACAGCAAATATATGGCACCATTATTAGCTGTAAGCTTAGACGCTGGATACGTATCTAACGTAACCGAATTACCAGAAAGCACAGAGCCTTTCAAGGTAAAACACAGTGTTTTTACAAATAAAGCGTTTTCCATTACCGAATTTAAAACCGATGTAAAAGTAATAGGATTAGCAAAAAACGCATACGGAGTAAAAGAAAATGAAGCAGCGGGAACTGCTGAAGATTTTGCACCAGAGCTTTCTTCTGAAGACTTTTCAGTAGATGTGGTTTCTGTTGACAAAGCAACCGATAAAGTTACTATCGCCGATGCTGAAATTGTAGTTTCGGGTGGTCGTGGTCTTAAAGGACCTGAGAACTGGGGAATGATCGAAGAAATGGCCGATATTTTAGGTGCTGCAACCGCTTGCTCTAAACCTGTTAGTGATATGGGCTGGAGACCTCATAGTGAGCACGTAGGGCAAACTGGTAAGCCAGTAGCTGCAAATTTATACATTGCAATAGGTATTTCTGGAGCGATACAGCATTTAGCTGGTATTAACGCTTCAAAAACAAAAGTCGTGATAAATAACGATCCTGAAGCCCCTTTCTTTAAAAATGCAGATTACGGTATTGTAGGTGATGCTTTTGAAGTAGTACCTAAGCTGAATGAAAAATTAAAAGAGTTTAAGGCTCAAAACGGATAAGCCTTCCATTATTTGGCAGTAGCGTGATTTCTTTTTTCTATGAAAAGAAATTTTATCGAAGCTAATCATGGAAAGCATAATTTTTGTTACTTTGTGCCTGATATTAAAGGCTGTTTAATTAAGGAAACTTCCTTTTTTAAACAGCTTTATTTTTTATGGGGACTTTCAAAAGTCCTTTAACATTGAAATCATACCTCTTTAATGAGTCTTGTAAGACTAAACATAAAAGGAATATCCTATAGCCAAACGCAAAATGGCGCATACGCTTTAATATTAAGCGAAATGGATGGAGAACGAAAACTACCAATCGTTATTGGAGCCTTTGAAGCACAATCTATTGCCATTGCTTTGGAAAAAGAAATAAAACCTCCTCGCCCGCTCACGCACGACCTTTTTAAAAATTTTGCAGATCGGTTTGAAATCGTAATCAAACAAGTTATTATTCACAAGTTAGTCGATGGTGTTTTTTACTCAAGTATTATTTGCGAACGCGACGGACTAGAAGAAATAGTTGATGCTCGAACAAGCGATGCCATTGCATTAGCACTTCGGTTTAATGCACCTATATTTACCTATAAAGGTATTCTAGATAAAGCCGGAATCTTTTTGAAAACAACACCTAAAAAGAAAAAAGATAAAATTTCAAAGGACGAAGAGTCGGTTTTAGAAGAGTTAATTGATGGAGAGGACAAAGAGTCGGTTGCGCCTTCAAAACAGAACTTTAGTAAATTTTCTTTAAAAGAATTAAATGAAATGCTAGATGAAGCTGTTGATAATGAAGACTACGAGAGAGCAGCCAGTATTCGAGATGAAATTTCAAAACGAGAATAAGTTTTTAATAAAACTTTCAGCAAACGTATTACTATGTATCCAAACCTTTCTAAGAAGTAATTAATCTATAAAGTCTATGCGGAATTTTTTATTGATTGCTTTTTTATGTTTTTTCTGTTCCACTGTTTTTTCTCAAACTATTGAAAAAAAATGGCTTTTTCATAAAGTCGATAACCAAAAAAACACTTCATTAGTTAACCTAGACCCTTATCAAGATTATTTAAATTTAGACAACGGCAGATTTGAATATCGTTTACAAAGCAAAGATTCTATAAAGGCCTCAGGCGATTATATTTATCAGAATAATCTTCTGGTATTCTTTTACGACACACCCAAAAACATCATACAGCGCTATCGAGTTGAAACTTTAACAGACTCCTCTCTCGTTTTCTCAAAAAATAAAGCGGTCTACAATTTTAAAAATAAACGTAACGACGAAGTAATTACTGCTACAACAAGTGAAACACCAACAATCACTAAAAACACCGATGAGATAATCCCTGCACAAGGTTTCTCTTTTAATAGCTTATGGCGTGGTATCGTGGGGATGATTTCTTTGATATTTATCGCCTTCTTATTTAGCTCTAACCGTAGGGAAATTAACTGGAAAACAGTAGGGATTGGTTTAGCATTTCAGCTTGTAATTGCTATTGGCGTATTAAAAGTTTCGTTTATACAAAGTATTTTTGAAGCCATCGGGAACGTTTTCATTAACATCCTCGAATACACACAAGCAGGAAGTAAGTTTTTGTTTGAAGGCTTGGTAGTAGATATGGATACCTTCGGGTTTATCTTTGCTTTTCAAGTACTACCTACCATTATATTCTTCTCGGCATTAACTTCCGTTTTATTTTATCTAGGGATTATTCAAAAGGTAGTTCGGGCATTGGCATGGCTTTTATCTAAAGTTTTAAAAATATCGGGGGCAGAAAGTTTAAGTGTTGCCGGAAACATCTTTTTAGGGCAAACAGAAGCGCCACTTTTAGTAAAGGCCTATTTAGAAAAAATGAACAAGTCTGAAATATTACTTGTTATGATTGGCGGTATGGCAACTGTAGCAGGAGCTGTTCTTGCTGCTTATATTGGCTTTTTAGGTGGCGATGACCCACTTTTACGACTTACATTTGCTAAACATCTATTAGCTGCTTCTGTAATGGCAGCACCTGGAGCCATTGTAATTTCAAAAATATTATATCCACAAACCGAAATAGTTGATACAGACGCAAAGGTTTCTTCAGAAAAAATAGGATCTAACCTATTAGATTCTATTGCTAATGGAACTACTGAAGGGTTACGTTTAGCCGTAAATGTAGGAGCTATGCTATTAGTGTTTGTAGCAATGATTGCTTTAGTGAATGGAATTTTAGGCGGAATTGCTGGTTTTGATGGCTTTACAATCGAATCCTTAAACATAGCTTGGCATTTTACTTCTTTAAATGAAATAATTGCAACCTATACTCCTTACCAGAAACTCTCATTAGAGTTTATTTTAGGGTATTTATTCGCACCACTAATGTGGCTTATTGGAGTTTCAAGTGAAGATATGATGCTAATGGGGCAATTATTAGGTATTAAACTAGCCGCTAGTGAATTTGTAGGTTACATCCAGCTAGCTGATTTAAAAGACGTTTCGAACGTTCTACATTTAAAATATGAAAAGTCGATTATTATGGCCACTTATATGTTGTGTGGCTTTGCCAATTTTGCTTCTATCGGTATTCAAATTGGAGGAATTGGCTCCTTAGCACCAGGACAACGCAAGCAGTTATCTAGATTTGGCATGAAAGCTTTGATTGGCGGAACCATCGCTTCTTTAATTTCGGCTACAATCGCAGGGATGATTATTGGGTAGATGGTTTTAGGCTTGAAGTTTCAAGTTTTTATAAGGTCATATATAGTAGGTTAAATATAATGAACCAAATGACAAACTAAAAGGTGGCTGAGTGTTTCGACGCAAGGAGGAATGTATCGAAGCTACCGACCTCAAAACTCAACAATAAACACTCCGTTAATAAGTATATAATAAATCCCGATAGATTCAGTTTAATAGGAAAGTGGTATTCTTTACATTTAACCACAAATATTTTTGACCATGAAGCAATACCACGACCTTATAAAACATGTTCTAGAAAACGGAACTGAAAAACACGATAGAACCGGAACCGGAACCAAAAGTGTTTTTGGGTACCAAATGCGATTTAACCTCAGTGAAGGATTCCCGATGGTAACCACAAAAAAACTACACTTAAAATCCATTGTTTATGAATTACTGTGGTTTTTAAATGGAGATACCAACATAAAATATTTACAAGAGAATGGCGTTAGAATCTGGAACGAATGGGCTGATGACAAAGGTGATTTAGGACCTGTTTACGGACATCAATGGCGAAACTGGAACAGCGAAGAAATCGATCAGATTTCAGATATTATTGAAACATTGAAAAATAATCCAGATAGCCGTAGAATGTTGGTAAGCGCTTGGAATCCTAGTGTTATGCCAAATACGAGCAAACCTTTTGCAGAAAATGTAGCAAATGGTAAAGCAGCATTGCCTCCGTGTCACGCTTTTTTTCAGTTTTATGTAGCTGACGGAAAATTATCGTGTCAATTGTACCAACGTAGCGCTGATATTTTCTTAGGTGTTCCGTTCAATATAGCTTCCTATGCATTACTAACGATGATGGTTGCCCAAGTTTGTGGTTACCAAGCAGGAGATTTTGTACACACCTTTGGAGACGCCCATATCTACAGCAATCACATGGAGCAAGTTGAATTACAATTATCCAGAGAGCCGAGACCATTGCCAAAAATGAAACTGAATCCAGAGGTGAAAGATATCTTTGGCTTTAAATTTGATGACTTTACCTTAGAAGATTATAATCCGCACCCACACATTAAAGGGGCGGTAGCTATCTAAAAACCATTTTATATGAAAAATGCCCTACTAGTACTTTGTATTTTATTTTCAACTGCGCTTTTTGCCCAAGAAGAATGGGGCGATGTACAAAAAAACGTAGTAACGCTTAAAGAAATACCTCCAGTTTGGCCAGGTTGTGAAAAAGGGAACGTTGCAAAACGTGATGCTTGTTTCAATAATATGTTGGCGCAACACATTGCTAAAAACTTTAAATACCCTCCACAAGCTTATAAAAACAATGATCAAGGTAGGGTTGTTGTAAAGTTTATAATCAATGAAAAAGGATTGGTCGAAATTAAAAGCGTAAGCGGTGGGACAGCTGCACTTCAAGAGGAAGCTAAGCGCAATATTTTGGCCATGCCTAAAATGACAAAACCTGGCATGATGGGCGGTAAACCTCGTGATATTAAGTTTACGGTTCCTATAACTTTTAAAACTGGGAAATAGAAAGGTTCTGCCTTTAACAAACCCTAAACATCTTTCACAAAAAAGAATTGGTATCTTTAAAGTGTCGGCAAAACCCGGCACTTTATTATTATGATTAAAACCAAAGACCTCGTTTCCTTTTTTCTGGAAACCCGCGAACATACCGAATCCATTTGTAAACCGCTGGAGATAGAAGATTATGTGGTACAACCCATAGTTGATGTTTCCCCTCCTAAATGGCATTTGGGACATACCACATGGTTTTTTGAAGAATTTATCTTGAAGCCACACAAACCCAATTATCAATTATTCGATAAAGATTTTGCCTTTGTATTCAATAGCTACTATGAAGCCATTGGCAAACGTGTTGTGAGAAACAACCGAGGAAACCTTACCAGACCAGGAGTAGCCAAGGTTTATGATTACCGTCATTATGTAACAACCGAACTAAAAGAATTTTTAAGTTCGGGTGATATTTCTTCAGAAATAGAAGAAGTATTACACATTGGTATCCATCACGAAAAACAGCATCAAGAACTGTTGTTGACAGATATAAAATATATCCTCGGAAACAATCCGTTACTACCAAAATACAATGATTTATTTTCTGAAAACCCGATTCAGGAATTTGAACAGAAATGGATTCCGATTTCAGAAGATGTGTATAAAATTGGTCACAATAATTCCGAAGCATTTTGTTATGACAATGAATTGGGAAGACACAAAGTATATTTACACGAATATGAAATATCAAACAAATTGGTTACTAACGCCGATTATGTAGCATTTATTAAAGCAGATGGTTACAAGGACCATAACCTTTGGCATGCAGAAGCGTGGGATTGGGTAAATCAAAATGATATTTTCCAACCGCAATACTGGCACAACATAGATGGAGCGTGGCATCAATACACCATGCAGGGGCTCCAAAAATTAAATATGGATGCTCCTGTATCACATATTTCGTATTACGAAGCTTTTGCATATGCCCAATGGAAAGACTGCCGTTTACCTACAGAATTTGAATGGGAAGTAGCTCAAGATCAATTTGATTGGGGCAGCCGTTGGGAATGGACCGAAAGCGCCTACCTCCCCTATCCCGGTTATACTAAAGCACCAGGAGCCATTGGTGAATATAATGGGAAGTTTATGGTCAATCAGAAAGTGTTACGTGGCGGTTCAGTAGCTACATCACCTAAACACACTCGACCCACTTACCGCAATTTTTTTCAAACTAATTTACGTTGGCAATTTACCGGTTTAAGGTTAGCCAGATAATTCCGACTTCTTATATATGACAACAAAAACTCAAACTAAACTAGACACTTCTTTCAAAAAAGAGGTGTACGAAGGGTTAACTAAATTTCCAAAATACCTTTCTTCAAAATATTTCTATGATAAAGCTGGAGATAAGCTTTTTCAAGATATTATGGCAATGCCAGAATATTATTTAACCGATTGTGAATTTGAAATTTTAGAAACACATACTGAACCCATTGCTGAATTCTTCCGAGGAAAAGAAAACGGTTTTGACCTTATTGAACTAGGTGCTGGCGACGGTAAGAAAACAAAGATACTGCTAAAATACCTTTCAGAAAACAACTTCAACTTTGTGTACAAACCTATCGATATTAGCCAAAATGCAATTGATAGCCTTTCAGAAAAATTACAAGAAGAATTACCCAACGTAGCCGTTGACCCTGAAAAAGGAGAGTATTTTGAAGTATTAGAACGGTTAAAAGAATATACCTCTCGAAAAAAAGTAATAGTTGTATTAGGCTCTAATATTGGTAATTTATTGCATCCACGCGCCATTGATTTTCTTTCCAAACTAAAAGATACGATGCAGGAAGATGACATGTTGTTTATGGGGTTTGACCAAAAGAAAAAACCCGAAACCATACTAAATGCCTATAACGATGAAACAGGAATTACGGCCGCTTTTAACAAAAATATTTTGGTGCGTATTAATCGAGAACTGGATGCCAATTTTGATGTAGAGAGCTTTAAGCATTGGGAGACCTATGACCCTGAAAGCGGAACTGCTAAAAGTTTTTTAGTTGCTACAAAACAAATGGAGGTAACCGTTAATGAGCTGGATCTCACTATTCAATTTGATCCTTGGGAAACCATACATACTGAAATATCGCAAAAATATACCGATAAAGTGGTAGATTGGTTGGCTGATGAATCTGGACTAGAAATTGAAACCTCGTTCACTGATAGCAAAGGCTATTATAAAAATTATGTGTTTAAGCGAAAAAATGCGTAATTTTCAACAAAATCAGTTTATGAAGTACCTAAGCATCCTTTTCCTTTTATTGTCACTATCTGCCTGTGAAGACCCGATGAAAAAACAATTGGCAACGGTTGATCTTACTCACGATTGGGAGAACAGAAAAATAAACATGAATATGCCTGACAGCCTTCTAACTAAAGGAAGTACGTATCTACCTGTTTACTCTGAAATTTACCAACAAAACAAGAGTTTTACATTCAATCTAACAACAACTGTCAGTATAAGAAACATCAGTTTAAAAGACACTATTTACATTTATAAAGCCGATTATTACGACACCTACGGAACCAAAATTAGACAATATTTAGACCATCCAGTATATGTTCAACCTATGGAAACTATAGAAATTGTAGTTGATGAAGAAGATGAAGGTGGAGGCAGCGGTGCCAATTTTGTCTTTGACTGGACCATCAAAAAAAATAAACTCGAGCCGCTATTCGAAGCCGTGATGATATCGACTGCCGGGCAACAAGGACTGTCGTTTACCACGCGGGGAGTTCGAAAAAAATGACGTTGAAATTGGTGGTTTCGATACAATTCCGAAGCGCTTCGCCTTCGGAATCACTCAACCACCTGAGTTAGCAGTTACCAAAGGTGAGTGATTATGAAACCAACGCAGTTGGATTTCAAAATAGCGTTGTGCTGAGCGGAGTCGAAGTATACCGAAACCACCGATAAAAAAACCACATTATGAAAGCCATCTGGAATGACACGATAGTAGCCGAAAGCGATGACACAATTGTTATTGAAAACAACCACTACTTTCCACCAAACACTATAAACGAACAATATTTTACTAAAAGTGAATCGCACAGTCATTGTCCCTGGAAAGGGCAAGCCTCTTATTACACTCTAAATGTGGGTGGTGAAAAAAACCCAGATGCTGCTTGGTTTTATCCCGAAGCTTCTCACGCTGCAAAGTCTATAGAAGGGTATATTGCTTTTTGGAAAGGCGTTGAAGTAGTTGAGTAATTAATGCTTTAAAACCTGTAAAAGTCTTTCCAAATCTTCTTCTGAATTGTAAAAATGGAATCCTACCCGAATACCTCCACCCCGCTGGGAACATATAATCTTGTTCTTTTTTAGTTTCTGAAATAGAACATCGTCCCCTTTTAAGTTATAAATAGTTGAATGATTTTCTCTATTCATAATCGTATCAGGTAACAGTCCCAAGTCCATAAAAGCTAATTTGGCTTTTTTAGATAAGACTTCTATTTTACTTTGAAGAGTATCAACTCCTAGTTCTTCCATAAACTGAAGAGATCTCTGTAAGCTGCCATAATTGAAAACATCTAAATGACCGGGTTCAAAATGCTTTGCAAAATTGGTGTCTTCTGGCGAACTATCAAAATTGGCAGCTGAGTTAAAACCAATGGTATTCGGAAATATTTTTTCCTTTACAGATTCTTTAAACAAAAAGAAGCCATTTCCGTAACCTGAAAGCAACCACTTATAGGTACTTGTTCCAATAACATCCAAAGGGCTTTCTTCAAAATTAAATTTTTCAGTACCTAGATATTGCGTTCCATCGGCTATTAATAATAAATCTGGGTGATAGGCTTTTAATTCTTTTAAAAAATCAAAATCTATTTTTATCCCGCTAAGCCACTGTACAACACTAAAGGCAAACACAGTTGGACGGTGTTTGGTTACCACAGCTTCAATATTTTGCTCTATGTTTCCAGTTGTTTCGGCAAAACAAACATCGAAATCACGCATTTGTATAGGCCAATTAATAGAAGGATAATCATCTTTCAACAACAAAACTTTTTGTTTTTGAGGCAATCCTTCTAACAAGGTGTTTAAACCAAATGAAAAATTAGGAACCAAAGCGACATTTTCTTCCAAAGCATGGAAAAAGTTGCCTATTGTTTCGCGTACATTTTGTAGTTTTTCAAGAGTAGCTCCATAGTCATTTCCGTTAAGTAAAAAATTCTCTTCTTGTTCTTTACGCCAATTATATACAGGTTTTGAAAGAAGCCCTGAAGCGGGTGTGTTTAAATAGGTGCGTCCTTGTAAAGCCGGAAAGTGTTTTTTAAAATCTTTCATCTAGTTGGATTAAACAATTAAAAATAGGTATTTTTACTTTAGACATAAAAGTAACCAACTATGTTTTCAAAATCCAAAAAAACCGAAAGAATCGACTCGGAACAACGCGAACAATACGAATACGCTCGCAAACGCATTAAACAGAAGAAAAGCTTAATGCGGCATTTTATTTTATTTTTAATTGGTTCTATCTTTCTATTAGTCGTTGACTTAGTCTTAAAAAAAGGAGCCGATATTCTTTTCCCAAATTGGTCCGTTTGGGTCGTTCTTATTTGGGCATTTATTTTGTTAATTCATGTTTTCAATGTATTTGTAATGAGCAAGTTTATGGGCAAAGAATGGGAAGACCGTCAACTTGAAAAGTTAAAAGCAAAACAAGCCGATCGAATTAAAGAACTTAATAAAAAGGTAGGAAATGATGTGCAGCTTCCTAAAAAAGAAGAAATAAAAAAAAAGGACGACAACAACCCCTTACCCCCAGACGTACAATGATTACCTTAATTGCAGCAGCCGGTGAAAACAACGAGTTAGGGAAGGACAACGACCTTGTTTGGCACTTGCCAGATGATTTTAAACGGTTCAAAAAGTTCACCACCGGCCATCATATTATCATGGGTCGTAAAACTTTTGAATCCTTCCCAAAGCCACTTCCCAATAGAACGCATTTGGTCATTACAAGAAACAAAGAGTATCAAAAAGAAGGCGCTATTGTGGTGCATAGCCTAGATGAAGCCTTACTGAAGTCTCATAATGATTCGCAACCTTTTGTAATTGGGGGTGGCGAAATTTATAAATTAGCCATAGACACTGCTGACAAAATTGAACTAACCCGAGTTCACGGAACTTTTGAAGCCGATACCTATTTTCCTGAAATTGATATGGATAAATGGCAATTAATTTCTGAAGTGAAACATGAAAAGGATGAAAAGCATAATTATTCGTTTTCATATTTAACCTACGAACGAAAGTAGTTTGAGTATTCTTACCAAAATAGCCGAAGAAAACAACCTGAATTTACTTGAATCTAAACCCCTATCTGGTGGTGATATTAACGATGTATTTTTACTGAAATGTGCTTCAAAAAAACTTGTTGTTAAAACAAATATTGCATCAAAATTTCCTGGAATGTTTGAAGCCGAAGCCAAAGGCTTAGACTTTCTGAGAAGTTCAAACAGTTTTAAAATTCCTTCAGTAATTAATTACGGAGTTATTGAAAACACCTCATATTTATTGCTAGAATATGTATCTGAAGGTTCAACATCTGGCAGTTTTTGGAAGCATTTTGCCGAAAACTTAGCAACGCTTCATAAATCAACGCAGCCTACTTTCGGGTTGGACCACACCAATTATATTGGCAGTCTTCCACAGTATAACGGAACAGAAACCTCAGCAACTGATTTTTATATCAATCAGCGGTTAGAGCCACAGTTTAAAATGGCTAAAGCACGAGGTTTCGATTTTTCAAAGTTGGACGTATTTTATAAAAATGTTTCTTCAGAAATACCAAACGAACCACCAGCTTTAATCCACGGCGATTTATGGGGCGGAAATTATATGGTTTCAAAAAATGAAATCCCTACTTTAATAGATCCCGCTGTTTCGTTTGCATCACGCGAAATGGATTTGGCCATGATGCAACTATTTGGTGGGTTTTCAGAAGAAGTTTTTACTCAGTATCATTCTATTTTTCCGCTTGATAGCAATTGGAAACAACGCGTTTCCTTATGGCAACTATATTATTTACTGGTTCATCTTAATCTTTTTGGGAGCGGTTATTTATCTCGTGTACAAAGTATTGTAAAAAAATATCAATAATACATTAACAAACTATTGGACATACTTTAATAAAAAATTGACGCTTTAAGGCAGTCAAAACTCGTAACTTGAAAAGAAAAATAAAAGTTATGAGCACTGAAAATTTAACCACCGACGAAGCAAAAAAGAGATTAAAAGACATGGTAGCCGATATTAAAGTCGCCATGTTCGCCACCCGATTAAACAAACAACCTTTAAGCGTGGTGCCAATGCACACAAAAGAAGTAGACAAAGAAGGAAACATTTGGTTTTTAAGCGGAAACAATAGCGACCATAACAGCGACTTACTTAAAAATTCTAAAACGCAGTTATTGTATAGCGATCCCAATGCCATGAAGTTTTTAAGCGTTTACGGAGATGCTGAAATCATTACCGATCAAGCTGTTTTAGATGATTTATACAACAAAAAAGACAATGCTTGGTTTGATGGCAAAGAAGACCCAAACTTAACTGCCATAAAATTTACACCAAAAGAAGCTGCTTACTGGAACAATGACAGCAACCAATTAGTCACTTTTTTAAAGCTACAAGCAGCGGCTGTAACTGGTGACGACAAAGACATTGGCACTTCTGGTAAAATGGATTTATAATTAACTTTACACTATCCCCTTTCAATTTATGAAAAGGGGATTTTTATTTTTACTTTTACAGCATAAAACTACCAACTATGAAAGCATACGTATTTCCCGGGCAGGGAGCTCAATTTCCTGGAATGGGAAAAGATTTATATGAAACTTCAGATAAGGCAAAACAATTATTTGACCGTGCCAACGAACTTTTAGGATTCGATATTACCAAAATCATGTTCGAAGGTTCTGCGGAAGAATTGAAAGAAACCAAAGTAACCCAGCCTGCTATATTTTTACACTCAACAATTTTAGCAACCGTAATGGGTGACAACTTTAAACCCGATATGGTAGCTGGTCATTCTTTAGGTGAATTCTCGGCATTAGTAGCAAATGGAGCGTTGGCTTTTGAAGATGCACTTATTTTAGTTTCCAGAAGAGCGCAGGCGATGCAAAATGCTTGCGAATTAAAACCATCGACAATGGCTGCCGTTTTAGGTCTTGAGGATCATGTAGTGGAAGCCATTTGTGCCGATATTGATGGCGTTGTGGTTGCGGCAAACTATAACTGTCCTGGGCAATTGGTTATTTCAGGCGAGATAAAAGCCGTAGAAGCCACTTGCGAAGCTTTAAAAGAAGCTGGAGCACGTCGTGCACTAATGCTTCCTGTTGGTGGTGCTTTTCACAGCCCGTTAATGGAACCTGCTCGTGAGGAGTTAGCCGCAGCTATTGAAAATACTCATTTTTTAAAACCTACCTGCCCTGTGTACCAAAACGTAAGTACGTTTGCTGTAACGGATCCTGAAGAAATTAAGAAAAACCTTATTTTTCAATTAACTGCTCCTGTAAAATGGACACAGAGTGTTCAAAATATGATTAAAGATGGTGCTGATCACTTTATAGAAGTAGGTCCTGGCAATGTATTACAAGGTTTGGTTAAGAAAATAGACCGCTCTCAAACGACTGAGAAAGCTGAAATTTAAAACTCACTCTAAGAATATTTATAAAGTGCCACAAATTAAGTTTGTGGCACTTTATGTTTTGTAGCTTTGATAACCATTAATATATCTAAATTGCAGTATGAAAGAAGTTGATTACATCATCGTAGGACTAGGAGTTGCTGGAATTTCATTTTGCGAAACATTACGCAAAAACGAAAAGAATTTTGTGGTGTATGATACCGGAATCAATCATTCTACGGTTGTTTCAGGTGGGGTGTTTAATCCCGTGGTTTTAAAACGATTTACTGCCGTATGGAACGGAAGCGAATTTTTAGAAAAAGCTATTCCTTTTTACGAAAAAATTTCAAAACAACTACAAGTTAATTTACTGGAAACCACGCCCATTTACCGGGTTTTAAACAGCATTGAAGAACAAAACGACTGGATGGTTGCCATTGATAAAAAAGCCCTTTCCCCTTTTCTTTCTTCAGAAATAATAAAAAACGATAACACTGCTATAAAAGCACCTTACGGTTTTGGAAAAGTACTAGAATGTGGGAAAATAAATCCAACGAAATTAATTTCAGCCTATCGCGATTATCTTCAGACAAATAATCAATTGATTACTGAAGTATTTGAGCATGAAAAACTTCAATTAAAAGCTGATGCTGTGGTTTATAAAGATGTTTCGTCAACAAAAATTGTGTTTACTGAAGGGGCTTCAGTAGTTCATAACCCCTATTTCCCAACAGATAATTTTGTTGGTAATAAAGGGGAGTACATTTTAATAAAAGCGCCAAAAATTCAGAGTGAAGTAATTTTAAAAGGCCCCTTGTTTATAATCCCACAAGGTGATGATGTTTATAAAGTAGGCGCTACATACAGCCGAGATGATTTTAGTAAAAATACTACTGAAGAAGCTCGAAAAACGATTGTTTCAAAGTTAGAGAAAATGATTTCTTGCGACTATGAAATTATTAATCAAATAGCTGGAGTGCGTCCTACGGTAAAAGATCGCAAACCATTATTAGGAAGTTTAGAGCACGAAAACACCTTATTTTTCAACGGTCTTGGAACGCGAGGAATTTTAATGGCGCCGCTTCTAGCTGAATGGCTTTATAACTTTTCAGAAAAAAATGAAAATTTACCTTCCGAAGTTAACATTGCCCGATTTAAAAATTAATTTGCTTTTTCCGGATTATACTTAAAGAAAAAATTAATCCAAATATTTCTAGATAACCGTAAAATTATTGGGAAGAAAACAAACAAGGTTCCAGTAATAACAAAAAAGGTGTTTAGCCGTCCCAATCCTATAAAAAAGTACGCAATAATAAACGCAGCTACGGCAAACGCTACACCTACCGCATAACTCACATACATTGCTCCGTAGAAAAAAGAAGGTTCAATTTTAAATTTGGTGTTGCAGTGCGGACAATTATCGTGCATATTTAGAGTTTCAGAAAAAATATATAGGTTTTTAGTTTTATACATTTTTCCAGTTTGACACACGGGACAAGTCCCTGTAAATATGCTGTACAATTTAGAGCCTTTCATAGTTATTTTTTTACCATTACAAATTTAAGCATCTTTGCAAAAATTTACCGTTACAATTGTTACATAAATGCTGAACATTCACAATCTTTCTGTTTCTTTTCAAGGGGAGTACCTTTTCGAAAAAATAACCTTTCAACTTACGCCTGGAGACCGTGTTGGTCTTGTTGGTAAAAATGGCGCCGGTAAATCTACGTTGCTTCGTATCATTTCTAAAGAGCAAGAGTATGATGAAGGTCAAATTGCCACTGATAAAGAGGTAACTATTGGCTTTTTAAAGCAGGATATCGATTTTACAAAAGGGAAAACAGTTCTCGAAGAATCGTATGAGGCTTTTACTGAAATTAAAAAGTTAGAAAAGAAGCTAGAGCACATTAACACGCAATTGGCAGAGCGTACAGATTATGAAAGTGAGAGTTACAACCAGTTAATGATTGATTTGAATGATGTGCAACATCAATATGAAATTCACGGGGGGTATAATTACCAAGGTGAAACCGAACGTATTTTACAAGGATTAGGTTTTAAACGTGAAGATTTTGGGAAGCTTACTGAAACATTTTCTGGCGGATGGCGTATGCGTATTGAATTGGCAAAACTCCTGCTTCAAAACAACGATATTCTACTTCTCGATGAGCCTACCAACCACTTGGATATTGAATCTATTTTATGGTTGGAAGAATTTTTAACCGGCTATGCTGGAGCGGTTGTGGTAGTTTCGCACGATAAAATGTTTTTAGATCACGTTACCAATAGAACTATTGAAATTTCTTTGGGTAAAATCTACGACTACAATTATCCGTATTCAAAATACTTGGTGCAACGCGCCGAATTGCGCGAACAACAACTTGCAGCACAGAAAAACCAACAAAAACAAATAGAAACTACCGAAAAACTTATTGAAAAATTTAGGGCCAAAGCTAGTAAAGCTACGATGGCCCAGTCACTCATAAAAAAGTTGGATAAAATAGACCGTATTGAGGTAGATGAGGATGATAACAGTGTGATGAGTTTATCGTTTCCCATTTCAGTAACCCCCGGAAAAGTGGTTATTGAGGCTGAAAACATTTTAAAAACATATGGCGATAACCATGTATTGAGCAATATTGACTTAAAAGTGGATCGTGACAGTAAAATTGCCTTTGTTGGTCAAAACGGACAAGGTAAATCTACTTTAGCAAAAATTATTGTAGGCGAACTAGAGCACCAAGGAAAAATGAACCTTGGGCATAATGTACAGATAGGGTATTTTGCTCAAAACCAAGCGGAGTATTTAGACGGTTCAAAAACCGTGGAAGAAACAATGATCGATGCTGCCGATATGAAAAGTCGTCCGCGTGTTCGTGATATATTGGGTGCGTTTTTATTTAGAGGTGAAGAGGTGGATAAATATGTACGCGTTCTTTCGGGTGGTGAACGTAACCGATTGGCATTAGCAAAACTATTATTAGAGCCTTTTAACGTGTTGGTAATGGATGAGCCCACCAACCACTTGGACATCAAATCTAAAAATGTATTAAAAGATGCCCTGAAGAGGTTTGAAGGAACTTTGCTATTAGTTTCTCACGACCGGGATTTTCTTCAAGGTATGACCGATAAAATCTACGAGTTTAAAGACCAAAAGATTAAAGAGTATTTAGGCGACATTGATTATTTCTTAGAACAGCGTAATCTTGAAAACCTTCGCGAAGCTGAAAAACGAACGGTTTCAGAAAAGAAAGAAAAGCAAAAAGTTACTTCTGGAAAGGAACATTACGAAATGCAAAAGAAACTGAAATCACTTCAGAATAAACTTAGCAACACAGAGAGTAAAATAAACAAACTGGAAAAGGAGATTAAAGAAATTGATGTAGAACTCGCTGTCAATTACGACAAAACGATTGCGAAACCTAACTTTTTTGATAGCTACCAAGCCAAAAAGAAAAAGTTGAATACTTTAATGGAAGACTGGGAAACTGTAACTTTACAGTTAGACGAATTAAAATAATCATCTAAAACAATATCGTTGGAAGAACATTTTTTTCAATGTCCGTATTGCTGGGAGCAAATATGTATGCTTCTAGACCCTTCAGTAACAACTAAATATATTGAGGATTGTGAGATTTGTTGTAATCCCATTGAAGTTTCAGCAACGTTTCAAGGTGGCGAATTGGTCTCATTTTCAGCAGAAAGCATAGAACAATAATTTTTTTAGTATCTTTAATAGGTCTAATCTATTTTTATAAATGCTTTCAAATTTCAGCTTTTCAGATATTACCGTAGGATTTCTTTTAGAAGGCTCTTTTGATATAAAAACCGTGGATAATTTAATAGAAAGTATTGAGGATAAATTAAAAAGGTATGACAAAATCAACTTGTATATTGAGGACGTAGGGGTTGACTCCTTTTCTTTACAAGCAATTTTAAAAGAAACTATCTTCAAGTTTAAAAATAGTAATAGGTTTTATAAAGTAGCATTGGTTAGTGATCGTAAATGGATTCACGGTTGCGCAAATATTTCTTCTATTTTTACTTCTTCAGAAACTAGAAATTTCACATCAGATGAGCGAATGAATGCTATGTCTTGGATTGCTCAATAAGTTTTAATTTTTTCCGCCTGTTAAACTATTTTTTAGACCTTTTGAAGCGTTAAGCCATAAATAATTAAAGAACGATTTTGTTTTATCTCGGGTAACTTCTCCAGAACCTTTTCTAAATTCTTGCTCACTTTTATCACTATCTTTTGAAATAAAAATATTGGCAATTGCCGATAAGAAACCATTCTTTTTATTTCCATTTTTATTCAAAACCGTCACTTTAAAGTGATCATAATTAATCTTTAAATCTACGTGCGATGTCGTATGATTACCATCAATAGTAAAATAGGTTTTATTGGCTTCACCTTCTAATTGTACTTTTAGATTTGGCACTGTAAAGCTATTAATGTCTTCGGCCGGCAAGCCTCCTACATTGGCTTTAAAAAGAAACGTATCGCGTGGGTTATTCACATTAAAACTCCATTGGGTTGTAAAGGGGGTATTTTCCATAAAAATAGCATCAATATCTATTTCAGTCTTTTTAGGAGCTTGATAAGTGTTGCTAACATTGCTAATGACAGCATTTAAGTTTTTAAAATTAATTTTTCCGCCATTGTTTTCCTTTTTCACTTTTTCGGTATACACTATTGCCGCATTATTGATTTTAACTGAGTCTAATGTTAATTGAAAAGGGAGCGTTCTCAACATTTTACTGTATAACGGCTTTATGGTTTTATCGTCGGTCACTAACTTATTTCTGAAAATATCTAAGGTTGGATTTTGCAAAGATACTTTATCACCAACAATGAACAATTTTCGACTTTTAAATCCAAAATCGACTTTTTTTAATGAAATTGAATCAATTTTTAAATTAAAATGATCGGTCTCTTTTGGGATAATTCGGGCGTGCTCTTCTCTAGAATACTTGGTGTATAAGTGGATTCCGGCAATATTAACATTATTATCTTTTAATTGTAATTTCTTTACGGTGGCGTTTTCATAATCACTTACTTTTACAAAAACAGAATCTGTTTGGGCTCTGTATGTTCCAAAAGCAACCGGCAACCTTTTTTTGATAATTTTTTCATTGGTAGTGATAGAGTCAATTTCAAGAAAAAAATGATTGGTAAAAAGAAACAATGAATCTTTTTTTCCGTCAAAAATACTTACTGAAGCATCTTCAATTTTTAACCGATCTAGAAAAACAGGTCGGTTCATTGTTATAACACCAGATTTTAGACTATCACGATTTTTCTTTAATCTGTTTTTATAATAGATAATTTCTGGCTTATCAATTAATATTTCATCAATATGAATTTTATTATTAAGTAAATAATCCCAATAACTAATATCATCAACAACCAATTTGTCTACTGAAATGTTTGTATGAACTTCTTTATCGTCTTTATTTTGAATACTCACATTTGGGTTAATAAAAGTAAGCGTACCCTCATAAATATTAAGCCTAAGATCATCATAAGATTGATGAATATGGCTTGGCAAGCGAGTGATCAGAAAGTTTTCTACTTTATTTTTAAGAAAGTAGTTTATAGCCACAATACTGCCGATAACGATAATCAGGACTGATACTAAGACTATTATAAATAGGCGTATTTTTTTTGTCATCACCTAAAAATACGAAACACAATCTTGGGGACGAAAAATTTATGAAAAGCTGTTAATTTTATTCTTTATTTGCTTGTCAGATTAAAAATCCTTTGTATCTTTGCCGTCCACATCGCGGGATAGAGCAGTAGGTAGCTCGTCGGGCTCATAACCCGAAGGTCACTGGTTCGAGTCCAGTTCCCGCTACTGAGTAAGACACGTTAGAGATAGCGTGTCTTTTTTTATGTTCGTTACTTGACAACTCCTTGCTATAATTAAAAATAAGAGCAACTGCATCATTTAATTTTGCGGTTCGATACTTTTTATTTTCAAAAACTAATTTTCCAGAGAATATCGAACCAATAATTCTTCTTTTCACTTCTGTAGAAGCCTTTTTATAGTAGACATCTATGCTAACAAGGAATTGAAGTCCAAACCCAATAAACTTATCGATATCTTTCTGAAAATTTTTATGCTGCGACACTTCAATCGTGAGATCATCAATTTGATTCTGGAAATTATCTTTTAACCGTAGGTAAATTTTCTTATCAATAACATTTTCAACTGCATATTTTAAAGTTAAGTTGTCTAGTTTTTTTTCAAGTGATTTTTTCTCTCTTTCAAGTCTTTTCAAATTTATTATTCTATCACTTTGACTTGATTTAAATTCATCCACAAGTATAGCTTTAAAAAGATGCAATACTTCTTCACGTGGCTTCAGTGAAGTCAAAATCTTAACAAGCTCATCATGTGCTTTTTTGGCAGAAAAACGTTCTTTGCATCCTTTTCTAGAATTACAATGATAGTAAGTGTGGTAACTACCATTTCTACTTTTTGACCGACTCCCAGTTAAATTTGCACCGCATTTTAGACATTTTAAAACCCCGCCTCTTAAAGGGAATAAGCCTTCATGCCTGCTATTCTTTTTTGTATTTATTCTTACGTTTGTTTTTTTGTATTTTACTTGTTGAACCTTAAGAAAGGTAATATCATCTATTAACGGTTGATGGATAGCCTTAACAATTTGTTTAGGCTCGCCATTATGTTCTGGAATTAAAATTTTACCGTTATAAATAAGATTGGATAGTAAGTTACTAAATTGACTTTTTGACCTTTTAATACCTTTATAGTAGTACTTCTTACGTAAGTACTCTTGGGAATAAAGTCCTGTGGAATAATCTTGAAATATCTGCTCTATTAATTTAGACTTTACAGGACATGGCTTTAAAAGTGGTTTTGAAGAGTTATTAGGGTCTTTCCCATTTAGATAACCTATAGGGGCTCTATTTACGTACCTACCTTCTTTTAAAGCTCCAATGATACCATTTTTTGTTCTCTGACTTCTAATGTCATTTTCTACCTCTCCAAGTCCTATGTACATGTGAAGCATAATTTTTTGCTGAGGGATTGAAAAATCTATAGGTTCCGCAATTGCATTTATTTCTATTCCATTATTCTGCATGGCTTCTATTTCAATTAAGCCATTAGGAGTACTGCGTGTAAACCTATCCCATTTATGCACCAAAATCAAATCAACTTTGTTTTTTGATACGAAAGCTTTAAGTCTTGTATAAGCTGGTCTCTTTAAGGTGGTTCCAGTGTAATCTTCTTCGAAATATTCTAAAATTTTAATATTATAGTTTGAGCAGAATTTGGATAAAATTTCTTTTTGTTGTGGCAGACTATATCCATTATCTTTTTGGTCGGTAGTACTTACCCGACTATATAATACTGCAGTTTTTCCCTCAAATTTTTTCATTCTTCGACTCAATTAAAGTTTTTGCACTTTCATAAAGAAAGCGTCGTATTAATTTTACTTCATCATCTGAATAACATTTATCCCCATTATCTGTTAGTATTTTTTTGCAAGATTCTATAGATAACATAATGATATTAATTTGAGGCGATTATGGTTTCTGTATCATCATCAATTGAAACCAAAATTTCTTTAAAATTCCATATATTAAGAGCTTTTATTACATCTTCATTGCTTAATAGCATCTTGACATTTTCTATATAACGGACATCACCATCTGAAATTTTTACTTTCAGGTGGCTAAAATCTCCAGTTCTTAAAAAGAAAAGCAATTTTACTTTTTCAATAGACTCGAAAGGGTGACTTAAATTAAAGGTTTTATCAAAAGAGTGGTTTGGATATTCAGGCTTAATAAAATCTTCTAAATTGAGGCTTAAATGCGGTAAGAAACGATTTTTCTCTAAAAGTTTAATATAATTTTCCGTAGATATAATTCTAGCATCTCCATCTTTGAAAACTAATAGCATTTGTGGAGTTTTTAAAATGCTATGAAGTATTTGGAATTTAAAAAGCGAAAAATCATTTACTACATATGAAAATAGAATTTTTCTCGTCCGTTGAATACTCTCTATAGACATTCCAAACTCTCTTAATTCAACAAGAATATTTAACCAAATGCTTTCCAGCTTCCCAAATCTTTTGATTTTTCCTTTATCCTTATCACTCACTTCAACAATTCCATGCTTGGTCCAATTCACTAAGACACGTGGAGAGGTTTTGTTTTGAAGGCCTACTTTTTTATCAAAACAATAATTTAATATTGGATTTCCGGAGAATTGAATAATACCTTCGGGTATTAGTGAAAGTTTCTCCTCTACTTCCTGTTCATCAAGTTTTTGATTTAATTCTTTAGAGGAAATTTTTTTAATATCTAGACCCACTTTATTATAATTTTGGGTAAAGATAGCTATTTTACATTAATGTAACAAAAAAAATATTTTGAAGAATAGATGTTCTTTGTAATTGTTTAAAAAATTATATTAATTAAAAAGAGATGAGAAATCCAAAAGTATATGATAAAGGTTTCTTTTCTTTCCCTCCTCCATATAGCTTGAAACGTAGTATTTATTATATTCTTCCAAATGCTCGTTAGTGGAATATGTGTTCGTAATTTTATTATTTATTTTTTTAACAATGTTTTTTTTATTTCCATTCATTATATGCCCTAACATTAAGCCTTCATTATATGAAAACGGGTCATAAATCTTTTTAATGAATTTACCCATACCAGCATCCTCAACATATTCTCTAATCAAATAAGAAGCAACTTTGGTTTTATAATTAGTTTCTGCTAATAATTTTGCCTCAACTCCAAAGCTAAACTTCTCATTACGTTCATTCCAAGTTAGAATCCTTAAATCAAAGCGCCTGGCTTTTTTTGGAGAGATATCCCCCTTTTTTATTTTATCTGAATATACAAAGAATTCTGGTGTTATATCAAATGGTAAAGTTTTTGCTTTAATAATAGTTTCAATTTTTCCATAAATTCCTGCTGTGATTGCAGTTTCATCAGCCAAAATTACTTTTTCAGAACAAACTAAATAGTCCTTGTAACCATCTTCAATCAATTCAAAACAATCTTTTAAAGTATTTCTGTAGATTAGACGGAAAATATCTTCTTCGACAACATTTTTGCCACTTGATTTTTTATATTGAGAAATGTATCCTTTCATTAACTAGTTATCACCTCTGATTTAATATTTCAACTATCAAATCATCTGCATCATTTAAAGCTAATGCTTTTGTCCAAAAGCGTTTCTGATTTGGTTTAATTATATAAAAAACATTGCTATCATCTAACTCGTATTTAAGGAACTTTCTATAATAGATACTTGCGTTATATTCTTCAAAAGAATATTCATTTATTTTGTTAAGAATATCTTGTAGATTTAACTCCGATTCTACAACTTCTCCCTTCTCAGCCTGTTTATCAAAATAAAATTTAATAACGGATAATTTCCGTGTATATCCTATTTTTTTATAAACTTCGGACTTTAATCGAATGTTACTCCCCTGAAAATTTTCATTCACTGTATTTAAGTATTCTTTTGCATAATCTTTCATATTTTCAAGGTTAACAGACTTTTCAGCATTAACCTCTTTGTATTTACTTTTAATAACATTACTATAGAAGTTTACGTTATTTATTAGAGCCAATTCAGTCTCTGAAATTTCTAGTGAGTCATATAAAATAGCATCAATTTCATTCTGAATAGGTTTTATTTTCTCTTTTACATCTAAATCCTTAAATTCTATGCTTTTATATACTTTAATAATTTCATCTACTTTACTAGATAGTTTTAAAATATCATTTTTTTGCAAGTAATGAGGAATTACTGGAAATAATGAAACTTCATTCTTTTGAACTCTATTTCTATCCAAACCGATTGAAGAACTTATTGATATAAAATAATAAAATGCAATTGAAGAATTTAAACAAGCTACCATCGCCTTATGGAACTCAATACTTTTATTGGGAAACTTTATTCCTTTAGACGCACTTAAATAAGCACAATCAGTATCTACAAAGGCACAACACAAGTCACCATCTCTTGTTCCTTCTTTGAACAAAATTAGTGGAGCTGAATACAGGTCTCTATTATCAGTTCTGTGAAATAAATAATTAGAGTGATTTTTAAGTTTCTGATTAGAAAATTTAACATAAAATGGAAAAATATTTTTAACCTCAATAAATTCGTTGTTACCTATATCGTAATTTCCTTTACTTTTTGCACTATTATCTTTGATTAATCCCATCCCTTGCATCACTTCCCCTTCTGTTTCTAACTCATCAATAGACTTCATTAGGTTTAATTTATTAACAAATCTTAAATCCCTTAAACCACCATACATAGCAATTTTGAAGATTTTAGAATTATCTTTAAGAATCTCACTAATTGGTAAAAAATTTATTTCAGAAGAATCAATAATTATTGTCTTTCTATTTTTTATAGTGGTTTTCGTTTTTGGAACAACATATGTTACTTTTTCCGATAAATCTATTCTTCTTTCATTTCTATGTTTATAAATAATTAACGCAGCAGCTTGCTTTGCTTTTTCAAAAAGTACGTCTCTTACGACTGAAAAATTAACCACCACTTTTACTTTGTTTTCCTCAAAAAATCTAACTCGATAATCATCTTCTATTTTGGTAGTGTTAAAAAGTACTTTAGCTGATGATATAAGGGCAATTGTAGCCTTTTTAGAAAGATGCGGAGCATAGGCTAAAAAAGCCTTTACAATATCTTTCTTGACTTCCCAATTATTTTTCTCTGCCCATCCTATAATGCTTTTACTGACATTACTCCTTTTCCAAGGAGGGTTTCCTACTATAATATCAAATTGAGTATTAAAAAATGACTCAACCACTTCATCAGTATTGTTCTTGTAGTCTTCTGTTTCTCGAATAAAAGTATTCGCTCTTAACAAGTTAAATTCAGGTTTATGTAGTAAGTTATTGTTGCATTCAGTCGACTCTATTCCATTTGTCCAGTAAATTAAGGGTTCGAACTTTACTTTACGCAAAATATCTCTTGGATTTAAATATTGAAGAAAGGTAAGGTAAAGACTGAAAGCTGCAATTTTTATAGCCTCAGGATGCAACTCAATTCCAAATATGTTATTTTTAAGAAGCTGATGTAAAACTTTTTTATCTAATTTGTCAGTGTTATGTGTAAATTTCCAACGTTCTATGATTCTTTTATATCCTTCAACGAGAAATATTCCACTACCACAGCTAGGATCTAATATTTTTATATCATATGCGCTATCCCCTACGCTTGGCATTGGTAAAACTTCATTGTAAACAAACTCAACTAACATTTGAGGCGTATAATAGGCACCTAAGTCTTTTTTACTCGTTTTACTATTGTTTAAAATTGTATTCTTTTCTACATCCTCCTCGCTCATGAACTCTTCATAAATAGCACTTATAAGTTCAATTGGAATATGCTTAAAATTAAAAAGCCTAAATAAAGAAAGTTGTCCTTTATTTGAGTCTTTCTCACCTGTGAAACAATCATAAATTATTTTAAGAATATTTTGATTCTTTTCTACTAATTTACTTTCCTTTTCTGTTATCGGAAATAGGTCGCCATTAAATTTATCTTTTAAAAAAGAAAATAACTTATATACCTCTTCAGGGTAACTCTTTAATAGATCAAAAAAATCAACCTCTTTCCCTGTTTCTAAACGAATATCATCCTTGGTTAAAATATCTCTATGTTCAAGATACAATGTGAATAAACTCCGACCTAGTAAATTATGAATAGTGCTGAAGTCCAAACCAAAATCTTTATACAAAAGATTTCTTGCAACTCTTAATTGTTCAATAAGCTTTCTATCAACTCTTTCTTCAATTTTTACTTTTAAACGTTTTCCGATAATTTCATCACTATCCAATTTTGATTGATGAAGAACTCCTACTAACTTTTCTAAATCTTCTTTAGAATTTTTATATCTTTCTAATTCATTTTTTTTAATGTCCCCACTATTATTAGGTTTAGAATAGTTGTCTAAAATTGTGATTCTATTTGGTGTAATAACCAAAGTTAATGGCGTTCTACCTTCATTCCAAAAACGATTGTGAATTTTAGCAATTTCCTTAGGATTATATTCTCTTAATTGTTTGACATATAGAATGGGAGCTATATCATTAAAATAAATTGCATCAGGTTCAGTGTTAAAATCATTATCATTTTTAAAAGCATTTTTTGCAATAAAATGCTTAAAGGAAGATTTGCTATCAAAAGAGTCGTTTAAATGCTCTTTTGTAAACAATCCTCTTCCCCAATCGGCTTGGGCAGATATAGTTTGTAATATTTTATTTCTTGACATCAATTAACTTCATAAAATAAGCAAAATTACTTAAAAACACCTCAATTATTTGGAAAAGGAAGACCGTTTTATTAAAGTGATTTTAAAAAATAAAGAGTTTAGAATAGTTAAAGACAAATAGACATTTCAAACCTTCTCTCCTTTTTAGGAATTGAGTTTTACTTCTAAACTAATTGAATATTCTTTTGACAAACTTCGTTCAAAACATTATAGGCTAAATCTTTATTTGAAAACAGAACTTTTCCAAAATGTTTTATTTGAACTTCCTTGTAATCACCATCAGATGATATATGAATATGCCTAATGAAAGAAAAAAGCTCTTTCGCAATTTTTAAATTATATTTTTTTGAATAATAAAATGTGTTCACCACACATAACTTATAGTGCATATTAGGTTTATAAACAACATCAATTTCTTTATATCTTAAAAAACTTAAGAAGGATTTCGAATAATAAAACTTTTTTTCATCAAAGGAAAAAACTATAGAAGAAAAGTTGAAAAAAGCTGTGTTAGGCATTAACTTTTCCAACTCTCCAAAATCAAAACTTTTTTGATAATTTAATGCCCAGGTATCTTCCAAATACCATATATCAAATTTTAAGGAATTAATGTTAATCTTATAACCCCCAAAACTATTTTTTCTTATTTCAGTAGCATCTTGAAAAATATCTTCTATATCTACCTTCTCTTTTAAAACTATATCTAAGTCTCTTATATCAGATTTTTTCAAAAAAAAGTTTCTAATTACTCCACTAAAAATAATTACATTAGTTTTTTTTGAAATCTTAAGTAACAAATCAAAATTTGAACCCTGTAAGTTATCCCTTAGGTAATCTAAAAACTCAACATTTGAGTTATCCACTTTATTTTTTATGTCAGATAATTTTCTGCCCACTTAATTTTTGGTAATGATTAATTGCATACTGGTCTGTCATTCCTGAAATAAAATCAACAATAACTCTTAACTTATAATAATTATCCAGATCCTCAAAAGAGACATCATTGTTTTCAATTCTTGAAGCCCTAATTGTACTTTTAGATATTAGGTTTTTAGCTCTTTTTCTATAATTTTTATTTTCGTGAAATATATATTTTGTATAATAGGTCAATAGTCCATTTAGTACAGACTCTCCCGTTAATTCTAAAAATTGAATATTTCTTTTGGGAAATATATATTCACCACAAAAGTTTTTCAACTTTTCTTCTAATTCTTTTCCTCTACCAGCCTCCACTAGTTCGTAATTGTATTTGCCTTGACAAATTAAATCATAATTATTCAAGAAAGTTTCTTTTGTTGCATCTACTAAGAATCTGATTAACTGAATTCTTAAATTAACAACCCTACTTACTTCAGATTTTATCTTTTCGTTATTTTCAATTTTTTGAAAAATCTCTTTCAATCCATTTACTGAAATTAAGTATCCTTTAATATCTTCGTAAGAATACCATCCCATATTATATCCATCTTCTATATCCATTACTCTATAGCATATTGTGTCTGCTGCTTCCATAATAAAAGATAAAGGGTGACGAATTATTTCAGATTGTTTTTTCAAACCGCAATCTTTGGCAATTTGATTTAAGTATTTCTTTTCTGATTGAAAAACACCTCTTTTTTTAAGATTTTTTTTAGTTTTCACCAATTTACCAGTATTTGGATATTTAAGACTTGAAGAGAGAGTCCCATAGGTTAAGTTTAAGCCATATGGATCATCTAATACTTGTAATTTAGTTAAAACCCTAAAACCCTGTGCATTCCCATCAAAATGTAAAAAATCTTCCTTTAAAAGTTTATCATTAGTTTTGTTATCATAATCGAGCTTAAAAATTTTGCTTTTGAGTTCTTCCTTCTCATCATTATCTAATTTATTAGATTTTAATAGTCTTTGAATTTTCAAGTTTTCTTCGTCCTTATCCTTAAAAAAATCCTTAAAAAAGTTTTGAATAGATGTTTCTCCGAAGTGACCAAAAGGAGGATTCCCGATATCATGTACTAAACATGCATTTTTTAAAATAACTGGAATTTGCCGTAAAAGGCTTGCTTTATCTAATTCAGTTTTTAAAACAAATTCCTCATTATCAACAAGACCAAGTCCAAGAGAATGGCCTAAAGCCATAACTTCCAATGAGTGTGTAAGTCTCGAATGTATATTATCGTCAGTGGTTAGTGGAAATACCTGTGTTTTATCATGCATTCTCCTTATTGCAGGGCTAAAAATAATTCGCCCAAAATCACTTTCAAAATCATTTCTCGGATCAGGATCTCTTTCACTAGGTCTTAATCTTTTAGCATTTAGAAATTTGTTCCAATTCATAAAATTAGTTTAAAGCACTAATATAGTCTAAATAAAATAAAATAGAAAACAATCAATTTTATTCAAAGCAATCAATTTTTTCCATTGAAGAATTAATGAAATTCATCAATTTAAGATTACCCTTTCCCTCTCTAGCTAACTGGCTTTCCATATTTTTATCTGCTATGTCAAATTCTTTCTGTAAAGCTTTACAGTCTTTTATTAAAATGAATTTTAAAATTCTTGAATTGACTTCAGAATCATAATTATTCCAGAAGTCATCATTATAATCATCAGGTAAATATATACTTCGTTGATAATTTTCTTTCAAATGGTTAAGATACCCTTCAGCAGTTGCGAGATATGAATATATGTACTCTTTGTCATCTTCCTTACTGAAATAATCGGAAATATTTTCCTCTCTTGCCTTTTGAATCTTGTTTAATACTTCTTTTTTGGTAGGTGCCAAAATTCCAAATATTGCTGTTAAATCATATTCATAATCTACGCTTGAAACCAATCTTCCATTTGGATTATAAAATTTACTTGGAGTTCCGAAATATTTAAACTCTTTTCTATAGTTTTCAAACATGTCAACCAATTCCTTCGGAAATCCTCCTTTGTTTTTAAAGGAAAGTAAAATCGAGTTTATAACAAATCTCATCTTATCCTCACCATTTTGGCTATTTTCTACTCGATTAACTTTTTCTTCATCAATTTCAAACATTTCTTTATTAGAATTATTTAGAAAAGAAGACTTAATTCCGTAATTAATAGCATCTAAAACTGGCAAATATTCAGATGACACTTTATTACTATCTACTAAAATTAGATAGGTTTCCGTTGCTTCTAACTTAGCCAAAGCGTCTGCACGTAATTTTTTTCCTTTTTCAGATAGGGTGTCTATCCAAACATTTGAACTCCGTTCGTAATTAAAGTATTTATTGTCTTGCCTATCCCCACCTATTTTCTTGTATTTTTTATCAAAGTTACAAGAGGTAAAAATTAGAACAGTAAAAAGGGCCATACCCCCTACTTTAAATAAATTTTGGGTTTTAAATTTCGTTTCCATTTGATGTTGTATATCCATCAGTCCCAAATGGAAGGTTAATAAACTAAAGAGCGTGGAACTGTAACTTACCAGCAACAGAGGCATCGCCAAACGCCAATCCACCAAATAAGAACAGCCCACGCCTTAGCGTGAGCGTTAATGCTTATTTATAGGTGGATATTTGAAAAATTGGCGATTTTCTGTTACCTAAATGAGCTAACGCTACTTTTTATATTTCTTTACTCTACTAATTCATGTTTTCATTTTCTTCTATTACAAATCTATTAAATAAAGTCTGAACTTGATTTTGTTGAAACTTTTTATTTCTTCTAGTCTGAAACCCTAAATCATTCAATTTTTTAGTAATGGCATAAAACGTCATTCCTTGGTTTTTTAATGCCATTATCATTGCGGTTGCTTTACGGTTGTTCTCATTTCTTCTAGAATTCTCAACACGAACCCTTAAACCTTTTAGCCTCGCAATTTCATTTAGGTTTTGCGGTGAGCCTAATTTCTTGCCTTTTCTTTTTAATTCCACAAGAGCAACTTTAGTCCTTTGGCTTATTCTTTCTCTTTCATCTTGTGCAAGTACAGCCATAATTCCAATAGTTACAGAATTAGCCTCTGGCATATCTACGCATTTAAATTTAACGTGGGTATCACGAAGAGTAAAGATAAACGCAGCATTTCTTGAAAGCCTGTCTAATTTAGCAATTAATAATATTGCATCATTGTCTTTTGATTCTTCGATAGCCTTTAAAAGTTTTGGACGTGTATTAACCTTCCCACTTTCAACATCTGTATATTCACTTAGGAGAATATCATCTTTTTGAAGAAAGTTCCTTACAGATGTTCTTTGAGCCTCCAAACCCAATCCTGTTTTATTCTGTTTTTGAGTGCTTACCCTATAATAAGCTATATATTTTGCCATTAGTTAAGTTTTTTAAAGGGATGTTTAAAAAAGTTAAGTACTTGTTGATATAAAAAAGAGCTAAATTCATAGCTCCTATTTATTTTTAAACGTACATAGAAATTAAATTGTACTATTAGAGTTTCCTTAGATTTACTCCTGTAATTTCTTTTTTATAGGGGTCGAAATTCTCGAACTGAGATTGTTTTAAAGAATTGAGTATTAAAAAATAAGATGATGAATACTTTATATTGAATTCTCTTTTTTTAGGGGGTCAAAATTATCAAAATTCAAAAATAAATTTAGCAGTTTGATACTGGGAGTAGCTTATGAGGGTTATCCCTTAATAAACCCTTATTTCCGTTCACGTTTTTTCTCATTTAATTCTCTTCCTTTTTAATGGGATATAGGGTTTAATTGCATCTGATTCCACAAACTTAAGGTACTTTTTGCCTTTCCTGTATCTTCTTAGATTTGCATCAAGATATTTTGGATTGATTTTTTCCAATTCATCATATCGCTCACAGGAAACCTTTTCGCCCATTTTATTTTCACAAATACGTAAACAACTTTTACGTTCAATGTAATTAGCCTTTATAGCTTCCATCTTATAATTATGAGCAGTAGTTTTTGACACCCCTAGACAAGTAGCTAGATATTGATTAGGAATTTCGAAATATCCACGGGGAGATACATTCCGATTCAAAGTGACACCACCCTTTTTGGATGCCGATCGGTTATTATCAATCCAGTGTTTTTTTCTTGCATAGTACTCTATGACAACAGCACAGCAAAAAGCTTTAAATAAATCATAATCTTCTTGCTCAAATATAGCGGCAGTTTGAGATATTATATATAGTTTGTTACATAGCTTATTATATCCGATTACACGAATCTTCTTTTTCTTGCTATTTATCGTTATCCATTTTTTCTTTACCAACCATCTCAAGCATTTTTTAACGGTCTTTGGCGTTAAATTTATATGATTAGCCCACACCTTGTGATTATCGAAAATATTATCCGTAAAAGGAATTTCTCCAGTAGAGTGAAGTTTTAAATAAATATATAGTTTAGTCTGATTTACTTTTCTCTGTAGAAGTGCAAATTCGCATAATTCGAATGGTATGGTAGAATAGACTCCTTTCATTTTAAAAGTCCATTAAATTCATACTCCTCTGAAATAGGAAAAATTCCTGCTTCTTCTAAAATGCTTTTAAGTTGATATAGCTCTTTAAAGTCCTGATAGATTTGGTTCGAGAAGCCTCCAGTTCCCGCTACTAAGAAAAAGCCTTTCATTTCTGAAAGGCTTTTTTTATTATGCTAAAGCATCTTCTTAATTACTTTTTATCCATTCTAAGGCTTTATCTGCTTCGTCTAAAGCAAACCCTTTCATACTAATCCCAGAAAGAATTTTACTTTCTATTTCGGCAAGCTTATGGACCCATTTTCTATCTGTGACAATGGCATATTTCTCTACGTTTCCTAAGGCACCAAAATCTACTTTTAAACCTTCGGTAAAGGCTCTAAAGCTATCAAAGCCATCAAAATCTTTATAGGTAGCCAGAAGGTTTATTTTACCTTCATGCTTTTTATTTTTAAGTATATTATATAGTGCGGTCATTCCGCCTTCATCTATTTTTCCATCTATCGTGAACGAATAGATATTAGTCCCCTTAATATTTTTTATATCCAATTTTGAAAGATACTCGTCCTCTTTATAGGTTTTTACATCGTCCTTTTCTAACCAAGCAATGGCCTTTTTACGTTCATCAAGGTCAAATTGTTTCATCGGTATTCCTGGTGTTAGAAAATTTCCTGTCGGCAATAAAGTCTCTATCCATTCCTTATCTGATAAGATTGCATACTTCCCTATATTACGAACAGCTTTCACTTTCATCTTTAAAGTAGAACTGAATGTTTTAAAATCTTTAAACCCAGGAAACTCATTAAT